>Ga0315331_10000048_pt1 | contig 57803 bp, 34 predicted proteins | sample M160m34915metaG_FD_203456 | JGI IMG/M metagenome (GOLD analysis project Ga0315331, IMG submission 203456) | Ammonia-oxidizing marine archaeal communities from Monterey Bay, California, United States - M1 60m 34915 | ecosystem: Environmental > Aquatic > Marine > Intertidal zone | place: USA...
TCGCCTCCTACTACTCCGCCGAGTTGGAAGAACTGTCTCCCCACCTGCGACGAGATGATCTACCCATCGAGAATGGCCGCAAGAAAATCTCCAGCATGCGTGTCCCCGTGGTCACCATGCAAGGCATTCATCCCCAGGCCATTGCCATGAGCAACAGTTGCGGACACACCCAGTACACCAGCGTGGCCCAGGCCAAGAAGCAACCAACCGCCACGGGACACCTGGTCGGTAGCGATGGCGAAAGGTTTGTTGATGATGACTGGCAACGTAACATGTGGTGGCAGGACAGTTCCCAGGGTGACATCAAGAACTGGGAAAAAAATACGGGCAACGGTTGGAATCAAAACAAGCTGATGCCCATCTCTCCAGACCCCATCACGGGCCAACAGTCCTACCATGACACGATTGTCACCATCAAGAAACTGTAGTGACATCCCCTACCAGGAATCCACGCTGTCCATGAATACTCTCGACCAGGCCACCGACGAAGAGTTCTCTGCACTGGCTGGATTCTACCAGCTGCTACAGCGACTCTGGCTCTCCGAGATCGATGCTCCCTTGCTGGCTGAACTAAGGGACGGCGCACTGGCTGACCTGGCCCGGGAACTCGACATCCCCGTCAACGAGGGCCCAGCCGAAGTAGTCCTGGAGGATCTCGCGGTCGCTTACTGTCATCTGCTGATTGGGCCGGCAAACCACGTCCCCCCGTACCAGTCCGTCTGGACCGAGGGGCAATTCCAGTCCGCAGCCACGACCTCCATGCAGTCTTACCTGGAAATCGTTGGCGAGCAACCGTCCGATTCTTCCATGGTCGATCACCTGGGAGTCCAATTAAGTGTCATGAGACGGATCGTCGCGGAACTGGCAACCTGTCCGTCAGACACACCTCGGCACCGCGAGTTACATACCATGGCCAGGCAGTTCTACCACGACCATTTGTCCTGGCCCACGAAGTTCCTGGCGAGAGCACAACAGGCTACCGACTCAGCCTTCTACCAGGGTGTGGCCAGGATCACAGCAGTTTTCCTTGACCAGGAACGCGAGTACTGGTCGACACCGGAACAGGACCCGGAAAATCCCAGCTAGGGCTGTCGCGATTGGAGCGCATCCAACACCAGCTTCTCGATCTCTTTCACGTCCTGCATCCTGTCCACGGAAAACCACCGCCGGGAACCACTACCCAGTGAAGCTACTTCCAGTAACACGGATTGCCCTGTGGGCAGCACGTTCCGTGGCATCACCAGGTAAAACAGGCCGGCGGAATCCACATCCGACTGCCAGGTAGGAAAGTAGTGCAGCTGGAATCGTTGGTCGGCTGATTTCCAGGTATTCACCGCCAGGGTCACATCCAGTTGCAGCGAATGCTGGCCCCCAATCGTCATTTGAAAACCGGCAGTAACCGGCTGGCTAATCCAACCCAGGCCTCCTGCAAAAACAAGTACGACCGTCTCCTGCTCCACAGGTTGCAGACCAGCTGTTTTCCAGGCCAGCAAGTCACCCTTTTCCTGTTGCCGAATGTAAGGTCGGTTCTCTTTCCTACCCGAGTAATTAAACCACGTATCTTCCTTGGGATCCTTCGTAACCAGTCGATCGAAACCATCCTGCGAATGACGAGCCAATCCACGAATCCGGGAGTACTGTTCACGCTGCCGGGGGCTTAACGATTTCGCCCAGTCATTCACACGTTCAGCAAACCATTCCTTACCGCCAGGGAATTCCAGGAACGTGGGTTTCTTCTGTCCTGCCGGGTTCGCAAACCGGTTCCCAACCATCTTCCGAACTGTCCCCACGATCAGATCTTCCAGGGCCGGGTCATAGTGAGTCGGTAACTCGTAGTAGATCTGCGAAAAACTGGCCTCGTAACCACCTTCCGCCAGGATACGTCGTGAAGGTATGTAACTGGGTACATCATTGGACCAACCATTGATCCAGAGGCGGCTCCAGTCCATTTCGGTCTTGAGCCGCACGGCATAGTCCACCACGACCTCGCCTGCCAGGAAGACGATCGCCAACTCTTCACCAAACTTCCAACAGGTCACCGGATAATCCACGTGAGTAGCCAGTTGCCCCTGCTTCTCAAGTTGCTTGAGCATCTGCCTGCCATGGTAACCATGGAAACCGGCATCCTGCGAAACCCGTTCGAAATGCTCTTTCCCCGGTGAGCGGGCCAGGGGCAGCTGGATCATCCGTTGCTCAGCTGCAATGGTTTCTGTTAGCTCGGTTAACGGACCCTTGAGCAATCGCTCGACTTCCCCGGCAATCGCCGCCCCATGTTGGCTGGCAATCTCCAGGTTGCCTCCTGGCTGAGGCCCCACGTCGGCACCACATCCAATCGTGGTCAAGGCCACCGCCGAGGGATACTTCTCTTCAATATGCGTGTTGGAAAAACCAGCCCAGTCACCCCCGATATGATTGCGAGACCCCACGGTAGTGCAATGGCACGCATAGTTGGTCCACACGGCGATCGGCCGCTCCTTCCTGTCATGCGCCACCATGATGGGAAGGCTGTGATCCACGGGACCGTCCGACTGGAAACCAAAGCCTGCCCACTGCTTGCCCGAAAGAACTCGACGATTGCCTCCAAAACGGACCATCCCCTGCCCCCAGGAGAGCCGCGCCTCACGTCGATCACGCAGCGCGGCAGAAGCAGCTTCAATGATCTTGCGAGTAAGCCACTGCGTGTAGCGATTTACCCGTTGCACCTGGTCCGCGCTGGCCCGTCCACCCCAGACGACCGGGGCATAGCCAGTCAGCGTGGGGGCATTATGAGTATGGGTACTACAGATCACGAGACGGTCGCGTGTCACACCGTGTCGCTCGGCCAGTTCAGTAGCCACGACCCGGGTCACTGCCGCCGGCACCCCGCAATTGTCGACGGCCACGACCACCACGGGATCATCCTCGCCAATAGCCAGGGCGCGCGCCCAGATCGGATGATCAACACCCTGGTGCTCACCGATACGTCCGCCGTAACCAGCCAGGAGGGTAGGATGTTCCGGTGTCACATTCACGCGTGCCACGCCCACCTGTGTCCAACGCTCGGCGGCACTGGAACGGTCAGCTAACCCTACGATCGATGTCACCAGAACCAGGATCACATGAAACCATCTCATTGCATTCCGACTCCTTGCGATGTTCACCGACTAAATTATGATTCTTCAACCTTTAATAGCCGGCGATAATTCTGACCCAGGATGAGACGTTTGTCGGCCTCGCTAATGTCAGCTCCCACGACCTTGCCCAGTTCCGTCCCCAGCGAACGCGACGGCAGGTGACTGCCAAACACGATGCGCTTGGCACCCACTTCTCGCACAGCCATCTCGATAAACCCGGCCGTGGCATCGAATCCGGAAGTTTCCACCAGGATATTTTCCTGCTCACGAACTGCACGAATCCCTTTCTGCCATTCCCCGCCCGCATGGGCACAGAGAAATTCCTGCTCCGGAAATTTTGCTGCCAGTTGTGCCAATTCCGACGGGGTCGACTGCTCAGGACCTGTCTTACCACCTGTCTTGAACCAGGTATGTTGCATGATCACACCGCCCAGGCTGGCGATTCGTTCGACCAGCGGAATCATGTTCCGATGACTACAGGCAACAGCTCCCGGGCCACTGCCCGTGAAATAAACTCCCCGCATGGGCCCATCACGCAACCAACGATTCAGTGCGTCCAGGGAAGTCTTCACATCATTCGCATTCAACTGGATCATTCCCAGCAATAACCTGGGCCACCGTTGAAGCGGCTTGAGGACCAGGTCCGGATTAGCCCTGAGTTTTTTCTCCAGCGCCGCGTCAGTCGTGGTACCAATGCCCACGTGCGGAAAATAACAAGCTTTCTCGAACCGGCTCTTGCGGATTGCCGGCAAGGCTCGTTCAACCTCGGCGATCAATCGGCTGCTACCATCCGATCCAGGATTCGAATGAGAGGGCGTAAAGTAGGAATCCCAGATACGGTAGCTGCTCAATTGCTCAGCATCCGGTAACCCAAGGTAGGTACCAACTGGTTTCATGGCTTACCCTTCCCCAGCAACTTGCGAGCATTGGAAGCCAGTAATTGCTTTAACGATTCCACTGGTAATTGCCCTGATTCATGCGTGCGAATCAGGGCCGCCTCGGGAACCAGGAAAGGAGCATGGCTGCCAAACAGGACCCGGCCTGCCGGAACTTTTGACACCAGTTGGGGGACACCATCCGTTGAATCCACGCGGGCTACATCAAAATAAATTCCCGGCACCATTGCCAGTTTTTCCAGCAATGGAGAACGCGGACGCCAGTTCAGTACTTGCACGCGGGCCCCGCGAACCCGTTTCACCTGGTCCACCAGGGGTCCCAGGTCAACATCGGCCACACGTACCAGCGGATTTTGCGTGCGTGTATCTTCCATCAGCGTGGCAACCTGGACAAACCGTCCAGCCGCGGTGGCAATTTGCAGCAGTCGTGCAAAGCGTGGATCCGTTAACGGGTACCCGTGGTAATTAGGATGCAATCGAACCGCTGGCATATCATGTTGCTGGAAGCATCGCTGCAGGTCATTTTCCCAGTCGGGCAACAGCGGGTTCACCGACCCGATCGGAACCAGTTCCGGAGACTGCCTGCATTCACGGACCAGTCGCTGGTTGACCGTCGCCATGTCCCGATGAAGAATCGCCTCGAAACTGCCGGCCCAGGCCTGGGTCACTCCCAATGAGCGCAGCTTCTTGACCAGCTTCGCAGTCACATCCAATGGCAAGCGACGAAAGGGCCAGTGAAAAAGGCTGACATTGGTATCCACGATATCCAGGGGGCGAGGCTTACCGTCGCTGGCTGCGTCAACCTGCGAGACAACCAGGGAAGCCGCACCACTGGCAGCCGCAATGTGGAGGACATCCCGTCGATTGATCCCAGGGTTGGATGCGGTCAACGAAGTATCTCCTTGACGACTCGCGGTGGCTCGAATCCGGTGAGCCGTTCCTCGAGGCCGTTGCGTTTGAAGAAAAGTTCCTGGTGGTGTAACCCCAGCAGGTGCAGAATCGTGGCATGAAAATCATGGACGCTGACCGGGTTTTCGACAACGCTGTGCCCAAACTCATCGGTCGTCCCATAGGTGGTCCCACCCTTGATCCCACCACCTGCCATCCAGGATGTAAATGCCTGCATGTTGTGATCTCTTCCGGAATAACCGTCCGACGATTTTTGCGTCGTAGGCGTTCTGCCAAACTCGCCACCCCAGACCACGAGCGTCGAATCGAGCAAGCCTCGTTGCTTGAGGTCCTGGAGCAATCCTGCCACGGGCTTATCTGTCCGCCCACAAGCTCCACGATGTCGACCAGGTAAATCCGCGTGGCTGTCCCAGGGCTGCTGTTCCATGAATACCTGTACGAAACGCACACCGCGCTCGACCAATCTTCGAGCCAGCAGGCAATTACGACCGTAGGAGTCGGTTTGCTTTTCGTTCACACCATACATGGCCAGCGTCCGTTTATCCTCGCCGTTTAATGCCAGTGCTTCGTCGGCTGCCAGTTGCATCCGTGCAGCCAGGCTGTACGACTCGATGCGAGCATCCAGTTCAGGGTAATCCTGTCGCTCCTGGCGATGAATCTCATCCAGCTGGTTCAATAAGCCCCGCGCCGATTGTGTCACTGCCGCAGACTGCTGGTACTGTGGTGCAAGATTCAGGATGGGAGATCCGGTAGGACGCAAGCGGGTTCCCTGGTAAAGCGGCGGGAGAAATCCTGCCGTCCAGTTGCGTGTCCCGTTCTTGGGCATTCCCAGGGGATCATTCAGTACCACGTAAGCCGGCAGGTTTTGATTCTCGCTTCCCAGCCCATAGACCGTCCAGGCACCCAACGTGGGATAGCCCATGAACAGACGACCGCTTTGGATCTTGTAGAGTGCGTTGTCATGGTTGGGATGATCGGTCCACATGGAATTGATCAAGCAGATGTCATCCGCCATCTTCGCCGTATGCGGTAGCACATCAGCCATCCACATACCCGATTTGCCATGCCGTGCAAACTTGTATTGGCCGCCCATCATCACACCGATATCCGTGGAATTGTCGTTGCCAATCAACTCCACGTTCCCAGGAAACGGTTTCCCATCCATCCGGTTCAGCACTGGCTTGGGATCAAACAGATCCATCTGGCTGGGACCACCGTTCATGAACAGCTGAATCACCGAGGTCGCCTTCGCCTCGTGATGTGCCGGCCTGGGCTTGAGATTGTAACGTCGGGTCGGCGGTGCTGCGACAGGTTCCTCAGCCAGCGCCGAGGTTCCGCCAAAGAAATCCTGGCACAACAAGTGAGCCAACGCTGCACCCATCACACCATCGCTGGTGCGAGCAAAAAAATCCCGGCGGTTCATCAAGTGAGATGGTGACTGCATACCTTGTTTGCTAACGCCTCGCCCTGGACAATGGTCTAGTCAATATAAATGAATGCTGCTGAATTAAGAATCGTATGGCAATAGGTTTCTAACGCTGCATGGCGGTCACCTTCCCAATCGGAAACCAGTTTCTGCAGTGTCTCGTTCCCCAGTTGTTGTTCCCGCGCACTTGGCGAACGGCTCAGTGCCAACTGATAGACCGTGTCGACATGGAAATTCCACGCCTGGTCCCCCTGCTTGACTCCCGTCTTCTTCGCCACATCTTCCTCAACTCGCCTGGCAAAACTGGCAGCCAGTTCTCGGACGCGGCGATTGTTCATCAACATCAATGACTGCGGGGAGACGATCGACACCGTTCTTTCAATGCAGTTTGGGCCCATTTCCGGGTAATCAAAGGTAGCCAGCATCGTGGGAATCTCTGTCCTTCGGTATTGCAGGTAAATGCTGCGTCGCCAGTTACCCCTGGCCGTCGCAATGGCACTGACCAGGCCATCCTGATCGACTGAGACACCATCCGGAATTCCTCCCGGGCTATCCTCGAGTTTTCCTGCCACCGACAAAAGGGAATCTCGCAACGACTCCGCATCCATCCGTCGCATGGACATGCGCGAAAGCAATCGATTCTGTGGATCTCCCTGCAATCGCTCCCTGGTCACCCGGCTCGACTGCCGGTAGGTTCGACTATTCATGATCAGGCGATGCATCTCCTTGAAGCTCCAGCCATGCCTGACAAGTTCCAGCGACAACCAATCCAGCAACTCCGGATGCGATGGAGGCTCTCCAGCCACACCAAAGTTCTCCAGCGACTTGACCAACCCGGTCCCAAAATGGTGATACCAGATTCGATTCACTATAACGCGTGCGGTCAGAGGATGATCCGGGTGCGTCAGCCAGCGCGCCAATGCCAGGCGACGACCGGTCTTCCCCGTTCCCCCCGGAAATGGTGACTTGACCTGGAAAGGTGTTTTTCCATCCGTCAGCACCGAAGGAACACCGGGCCCGACCAGTTGTCCCGGCCTGGTATATTCACCCCGTCGCAGGATATAGGTTGGCGCTGGTTGCCCTCGATCCCAGAGCGCGCGGATTTCCAAGGGTGGCTCCATCCGTCGCTGCACGTTCAAAAGATCACTCTCCAACAAGGCCAGGTTCCTGCGAGCCGCATGAACCGACTCGGACTGTTCCGAGTCCGGACGTAACATGGCCCGCATCAGTTGCTCAGCCAGTAACTGCTGACGACTCGTCCGCTGGTTATCAGCCGTCCGAACCGCCACCAGGGCTGCCTTGCGATCCGCTGCTAACTGGCCAGGGTAATGGTGCTTGAGAACTTCCTCCTTGACCGTCGCATCCGCGTTTTTAATGCGTGATTGAAGTGATTTAACCTCGCTCTTTAGCCGGGGATTGATAGCCGCCACACGCTTACGATGTTCCGGCGTACCGACTGACAGGACTCGATTCTTGAAGGTCAGCCAGTCATGTTCATCGAGTGCACCCTGGAAAATTGCCTTGAAGCGATAGTAATCTCGCTGGGGAATCGGATCGTACTTGTGAGAATGGCAGCGTGCACATTCCATGGTAAGCCCCATCAGGCCCGTTCCCACGACCTGGATGGCATCCCCGATCACACCCAATCGTTCCGGAACAAAATTCATGGTACGTGACCCGGTCTGGTCAATCCCCATCCGCAGGAATCCCGTGGCCACCAGGTTATCCACCATTTCAGCCGTAACCGGATCTGCCTTCTTGTAATCAACCAGTTCGTCTCCGGCAATCTGCTCCAGGAGAAATCGATCATACGGTTTATCGTCATTGAAAGCCCGGATCACGTAATCCCGGTACTTCCAGGCCAGCGCACGCACCGGGTCTGCTGATACGCCTCCCTCGGAGTCCGCATAGCCAGCCAGGTCCAGCCAGTAGCGCCCCCAGCGTTCTCCGTAATGGGGCGAATCCAGCAAGCTGTCAATCATCTCAGCATACCAATTCGAGCCCGGGTGATTGCGCCAACGCTGCCACTGGGCCACCGTGGGAGGAATTCCCAACAGGTCCAGGCAGGCGCGACGGATCAACGTGTCTCGACTCGCCTCAGGAGAAAAATCGAGGTCATGATCCAGGAGATGTCCACGAATCAATCCGTCAATTGATGCCCCCGGTCCGGGATCTTGCGGGGGCTGAAAAGCCCAATGCTGCCGTTCCTCGTCCGTCACTAAACGATCAGGTTCACGGCTGGCCACGTCAGGCTGGACATCACCCACGGGCGCACCGGCCGCAATCCACTTGCGTAACTGTTCGACTTCAGCCTTTGGTGGACGCTGCACGAAGAACGTCAACAAGAGTTCCTGGGGTGGACAAGCCTCGCTCTGGATGCGTTGTATCATCAGGCTCTCATCCGGTTTCCCGGGCACGAGGGCCGGGCCACTCTTGCCGCCCTTGAGCATGGCAGCTCGCGTGCGCAGATCCAGTCCCCCGTCCTGGCGTTGAGGACCATGGCAGGTCGTACAACGCAATAACACGATCGGCAACACGTCATGCTGGTTTAATGGCCGGGCCGATTCTCCGGGCGGACTTTTCGACTGGGCTCCTTCCTTCAGCCAGCGTCTCAGCTGCGTCATTTCCTCTGTCGTTAACGGTGGCTGTCCTTCCGGTGGCATATCACCAGACTCCACCATTTCCCAGAGGAAACTCTCCTCCAGGGATTTGGCAACCAGGCTCTCGCCGGATTCTCCCCCACGGCGAATGCCAGCCATCGTGGAAAGATCAAGCTCTCCCTTGCGCACTGTGTCACTGTGACACTTGCCACATTTACGGGTCAGGATGGGGCGCACATCAACCTCGAAGAGCAACGGTTTATCAGCAGCCACGGCCGGTACGAGCAGCACCTGGCTAAACAGCAAACCAATGATAATGAGGCGAGGGCTAGATGGCATGGGAATTCAAGGCGGGCTTTCGTGGTAGATACGGGCCACACGCAACCAGGGATGCGCCTTGATCCACGGCCGACAGACGCAATATTCACATTGTATCCCGCGCCGATCAGACACACAAGGTTTTCAGTCACACCACCCTGTCAGACGTTTTCTACAAACGCTCGCTTGAATGCCCTCCACAGGTTAGATTATAAGCACAACGATGAAGACCCCATGCTCATTGCTCCTGCTTCTTTCCGGGTTCCTATCCCTGGCTTTCTCGGCGCTGACCCATGCGCAGGATGCTGCGTCACGCCCCAACGTACTGTTCATTGCCATCGATGACCTGCGCCCTGCCCTGGGCTGCTACGGAGATCCGGTTGCAATCACTCCCAGTATGGATCGACTGGCAAGCCGAGGTGTCGTCTTTCAACGGGCTTACTGTCAGCAAGCTGTTTGCTGTCCTTCACGACTTTCACTTCTGACCGGACGACGCCCGGACACGATTCGCGTTTGGGACCTGCGCACCCATTTTCGCGATACGATGCCCAACCTGGTCACACTACCCCAACACTTCAAGAACCATGGCTACCACACCCATGGGATCGGCAAGATATTCCACGGCAGCGGAAAACCTTCCCAGGATCCACCTTCCTGGTCTGGCATACCGATCTTCGACAAGGTGCGCGATCCACGGCTGCGTTACGCCACCGAGAAAAACCTGCAGGGCAAGGGGCTGAAACGTGCTGCCTCGGAATCCGCGGATGTGCCTGACAACTACTACGTCGACGGCCAGGTCTGTGATGCGGCACTGCTGGCACTGGAAAAGTTCCAGTCCCAAAAGCAGCCTTTCTTCCTGGCCGTCGGTTTCCGCAAACCTCACCTCCCTTTTTGTGCGCCCAAGAAGTACTGGGACCTTTACCAACGCGCGAAGATCCCGCTGCCGGCCAGTACCTCGCATCCCCGGCAGGCACCGGAGCTGGCAACACGCAGCTGGCAAGAGCTGGAAGGTTACACGGACATCCCTGGCAACGGACAGGTCAGCCCGGAACAGACACGTCGCCTGCGACACGGATACTATGCCTGCGTCAGTTACATCGATACGCTCGTCGGCCGCCTACTCACCCAACTGGACAAACTATCGCTGACCAGGAACACGGTCGTGGTACTGTGGGGTGACCACGGGTTTCACCTGGGTGAACAGGGCCTCTGGACCAAGGCCAATAATTACGAATTATCTACCCGCGTACCACTGATCATCTCGTTTCCAGGGCAGGAAAAACGCGGCGTGAAAACCAATGCACTGGTCGAGTTCGTCGACGTGTATCCCACGTTAGCCGATCTTTGTAGCTTACCTTCCCCAGGGGGAGTGGAAGGAATCAGTCTCAGGCCCATCCTGGAAAGTCCACGGCGTGAATGGAAGCAAGCCGTCTTCAGCCAGTACCCACGGGCTCGCCAGGGACATCGCCACCAGGGGCATGGCGAGATCATGGGATATGCGGTCCGAACCCAACGGTATCGATACGTCGAGTGGCGAACATGGACCAGCAAGAAAGTCATCGCACGTGAACTCTATGATCATGACACGGACCCCGCCGAAATGAAAAACCTGGCGACCGAAACTAATCAGGCAGAAACCTTAACGAGGTTACAAAACATCCTCTCCAGGGGTTGGCAGCAGGCGTTACCAGCGGAAAGGAAACCGACGCCATGATCACCCGCCTCTCTCGACTATTCGTCCTGCTCCTGCTGCTGTCCATGGTGGTCTCCGCCAGGGCGGCCGCACCAAACGAAAAAAAACCCAACGTCCTGTTCCTGGCCGTGGACGACATGAAGGACTGGGTGAATTGCCTGGGAGGCTACGAGGGGACCGTCCACACGCCCAACATGGATCGCCTCGCTGCCGGTGGCATGTTGTTTCGCAATGCCTATTGCGTATCACCTGTCTGTGCCCCCTCGCGAGCTGCCATCCTGACGGGCCAACGACCTTCTACCACCGGCCTGTACGGGAACGGTCACTGGCTCCTGCCCAACTATCCTGACGTGGTGACGCTGCCGGCACATTTTCGTAAGAACGGGTATCACGTGGTGGGTGCCGGCAAGATCTTCCATCACACCGCAGGAAACCATCCACCCAACCAATGGGATGATTTCCTACCCCTGCGATTTCGTAATGATCCCTGGTTTCGCGGCGCGAAACTGAATTACCCCTGGTCACCCTCGGGACCGGCACCGGCAGGTTTTCCGTTCAGCCAGGTCCCAGGACTGCCTCACGAGAATGACTGGGGATCACTAAAGATCCCCGCTGCGGATTACGATGACGCCCTGACTGCGGCCTACGCGGTGAAGTTCCTTGCCCAGCCCCAGGCAAAACCATTTTTCCTGGCAGCAGGATTCTTTCGTCCACATCTTCCCTGGTATGTCCCGCGCAAGTATTTCGACCAATATCCACTGGACTCAATCGTCCTGCCCAAAACGCGTGACCATGATTTGGATGATGTTCCGCCAGCTGGCCAGAAGCTGGCCGCTGCTCGCCGTGCTGACTTCAAGAAGATCCGCCAGGCCGGTCGTTGGAAACAAGCCATCCAGGCTTACCTTGCCAGCATCAGTTACGCGGATGCTCAACTGGGACGCGTCCTGGCAGCCCTGGAAAATAGTCCACACGCGCGCAACACCGTGATCGTCCTCTGGTCCGATCACGGCTGGCATCTTGGCGAAAAACAACACTGGCACAAGAGTACACTCTGGGAAGAAGCAACTCACGTCCCCCTGATTATCTCCGCACCAGGGTTTCCGAGCGGGGATTGCACTCGGCCCGTCAGCCTGCTCGATCTTTACCCGACATTGAATAACCTCTGCCACTTGAAAACCGTTGCTGGCCTGGAAGGAAACAACCTGGTTCCCTTACTGCAAAACCCACGGACACCCTGGGACCCTCCTGCCCTGACCGAGTTTCAGCGGGGCAATGCGGCTGTTCGCTCCGAGCGATACCGGTACATCCGCTACCGGGATGGCAGCGAAGAACTTTACGATCACCAGGTAGATCCCCATGAATGGAAGAACATCGCCATGGATGGAAAGCACGCAAATATCATGCAGGACCTTCGCAAGTGGTTACCCACGCAATGGGCGCCCTCTGCACCGACCAAGTCAACGTTCGATTTCAACCCCACCACCTTCACCTGGACGCACAAGAAAACTGGTAAAACAATATCCGGCAGGTAATCCTGTTGATTTACTTGCGCCCGCCCCCCGTTCCCATGAGCACGAACATCGAGAGCACACCTATGAAACATTACCTTGTCCTACTGGCCTGCCTGCTCGCGACCGGCACCTCTTCCCTGGCAGACACGAACGTCCTGGCTGGCCATGACAAGACCAACGTGGTCCTGGTACTGATCGACGATTTGGGTTGGAACGATGTCGGCTGTTATGGCAGTACCTATTACCGCACTCCCAACATTGATCGACTGGCCCGTGAAGGCATGCGGTTCACCGATGGCTACGCAGCCTGCAACGTCTGCTCACCGACCCGTGCAGCCATCATGACCGGCAAGTACCCGGCCAGGCTGCTACTGACCCAGTGGCTGCCATCGGGGCGCTGGAGTCGTACCCGGCACAAGATGCGTGAGGGGCGTTACGTTTCCAACCTCCCCCTGGAAGAAGTGACCATCGCGGAAGCCATGCGCGAGGCGGGTTACAAGACGGCTTTCATGGGCAAATGGCATCTCGGGACCGAGACCTATTACTACCCCGAGCACCAGGGGTTTGACCTGAACGTGGGTGGCCGCGACTTCGGGGCACCCGGCAGTTACTTCTATCCCTTTGCCGGCACCTGGAAGATTCCGACCACGGGCAAGGTCCAGCAAAAGCCGGGCCCCGTGGGCGGCAAGAAAGGTGACTACCTTGTTGATCGCCTGGCAGAAGAAGCCGAACAGTTCATTCGCCGTAGCGCCGACAAACCCTTCTTCCTGATGCTATCCCACTATGCGGTCCATGCCCCACTGCAAGGAAAAGCCGACAAGGTCAAACGGTACCAGCAAGTTGCCAAGGATCAACAGCAGGGTCCACCGGCGTACGCAGCCATGGTCGAGAGCGTGGATGACAGTGTCGGTCGCGTGATGCGAACGCTACGAGAACTCAAAATCGATCAGCAAACGCTGGTCATCTTTACCAGTGATAACGGAGGCTTTGCCAAGGCTACCAGCAATTCCCCGCTACGGGCCAACAAGGGAAGCAATTACGAGGGCGGGCTGCGTGTGCCCCTGATCATCAAGTGGCCAGGCCAGGCCAGGCCAGGATCTGTTTCCGCTGAACCCGTCATCAGTACGGACTTCTACCCAACGATCCTGGCTGCCACCGGTCAACCAGCTCGCCCACACCAGCACGTCGATGGCAAGAACCTGGTACCGCTGCTTACCGGCAAGGGCCCGCTGCGACGGGACGCCATCTACTGGCACTACCCACACTACAACCGACACCCTCAAAGCTTTCCCTCGGCTGTCGTCCGCGCCGGCAACTGGAAATTGATCGAGGCTTTTGAAACGGGAAAGATTTCACTGTACAACCTGGGAAGTGACCTGGGAGAAACGACCAACCTGGCTGCCCAAGAGCCGGCCAGGGTCAAAAAGCTACAGACCCTGCTCAGTAACTGGCAACGAGAGGTCGGGGCCGATCTCATGAAATCCAACCCCGAGTACCAGGGAGCACCACGATGACCTTGCCACGAATCTCCGTCATAAGCATCCCGATCCTCGCGGCACTCACCAGTTGTGCTGCTGCCAGCAGCGAGGCCGCAGAACGCCCCAATATCCTGCTCATCGTTTCCGAGGATAACGGACCGGAGCTGGGTTGTTATGGGACTCCCTCGGTGAAAACTCCTGTCCTGGATCGGCTCGCTGGGAACGGCGTTCGCTTCCACAATGCTTACGTTCCCCAGGCAGGGTGCAGCCAGTCTCGGGCCGCCTTGCTGACGGGACTCTATCCTCACCAGAATGGCCAGATCGGACTCGCCACCTGGAAGTTTCGCATGTACCGCGAGGATACACCGAACCTCATCCGCAGCCTGAAACAGGCTGGCTATCGCACAGGAATCCTGGGCAAGCTGCACATCAATCCGGCAACTGCTTTCCCCTTCGACATGCACGAAATATCATCGGCGAATTTCAGTCGCAAGAAATTGAAAGACTACGCGAAAAAGGCGGGTGAGTTTTTCGCGTCAGGAAAACAACCTTTTTTCCTGAGTGTCAATTACCCAGATGCGCATCGTCCCTTACTCACGCAGGTAAAGGGACTCCCCGCCGAACCCCTGACCGCCAGCGACGTCAAGCCGCTGGCCTATTTCGGACTCGACACCCCCGAACTGCGAACCGACACGGCGAACTACTACAACTGCATGAGTCGCCTGGACTCTCTCATCGGTGATCTGCTGAAAACACTGGAACAATCCGGCAAGGCCGATAAGACATTGGTCATCTACCTCGGTGACCACGGTGCAGACCTGCTGCGTGGCAAGCGAACTTCCTACGAGGGTGGCACCCGAATCCCGCTGATCGTTCATTGGCCAGGAAAAACAAAGCCTGGTCATGTCTCCACGCAACTGGTCTCCACGCTCGACCTCATGCCAACCCTGCTGACGGTTGCCCATGCTGCGCCGGTAAAAAACCTGCCGGGACAGTCGCTGGTCCCGCTGCTGGAGGGAAAATCACCGTCCTGGCGAGAGTACCTCTTTACCGAGTACCACACGCACTCGGGCCATAATTTTTATCCACAACGAACCGTGCGTAATCATCGCTACAAGCTGGTACGCAATCTTCAACCTGGGAAAGAAAACCCCGGGTACGAATTTACAATGAAACGATTCTTCAGCGGACTGGCTACTTCTCTCGAGAAAGCACCAAAACCCGTACGCGAATCCTACCGGCGCATGAAAACACCCAATGCATTCGAGTTGTACGACTTGCAACAGGATCCCTATGAGTTCCAGGACCTCGTTTCCGATCCAGGCCATGCATCCATCCTGGCCAATCTCAAACAACAACTGCACGACTGGCGAAAGGAAACCCAGGACCCGCTACTGGACAAGAACAACCTGGCTCGACTTGCCGCCGAGATCGAGGCCTGCATGGTAGACGGACAGCCTCAAAAGGGAAAATTAGAACTGACCTACCCAGACTACTTCTTTGTGCATCCCACTCGATCCAACTGAAACCAGTACGCAGTGCGTGTTACAACCAGCGAACTTAACACAGCCAATCTGTCTACTCGCTCATCAACCGGATGTTTCAAACGATCGATTGATTTCCTACATGGACGCGTAGTGTTCAACGGATTTTCTCGAAAATCGAATAGTTTTTTCTGCGCTCAAAAAAACGATTACCAGCAGTCCAGCCGGCTTTTTGGCATGTGAGAACTGTTCTCAGCAACAGCTTGAGAACCGCTAGCATTCTGCTGGACAAGCTAAGACGAGCAATTCTCCAAACGAATCGTACCACGCCCCTTTTGAGAATTATTCTCACTGCAAAAAACCTGGTTATGTAACGGGATGAGACAGGTTATCAACCGATCATCACGTTACATAATCGGGTTTGACTTCGCTGGAAATCTACGAAGAATTCAACTTCGTCAGCTTCGAACCACGTTAACTACCAGCTTTTCGAATTCACGGAGTCATTGCGGACATGTGGCGATTGTTGAATCAACCTCTTCCAGCTACTCCCCATTTAAGCCCGGGAGGATTTGCCATCTTCCTGGCAATATTTTCACTGCTTCCTGGACTCAGTAACTTCGTACTTGCAATCGCTGCACTCCTCTGGTTCCTGGGCGGAATGGTTCACTGGCTGATGGATTACCGGAACCTGTTGCTACACAGGGAATCCAAGAATTCTGCGTTTGGGATTTCGGAACCGACGATCACGTTTCACCCCTAGCTTCCTGATGGCTTTGATAGAAACCGCGGAGACGTTACTGCCGGGGTGTGGACACCGTTGACTTTCCACGTTGAATGACTTCATTCAATGCGACACAAGTCTCTTCTTCTGCTATATTTCCTCTATCCACTGATTCTCCCGCCACGACCACTAAACTTGTGGAAACCATGCTCCAGATAAGATCCCTGTCTATCTCGAACCTGGCTATTTCTTCGGTTGTCCTGGCATGCATCATGCTAGGGAGCAACCCGATTTTCGGCCAGGAAGATACCGGCAAAGCAACGCCCACGGTGGAACAAAAAACATTCCAGGCAAAGGTTCAGCCGCTCCTGAAGCAACTCTGCCTGCGCTGTCACAATGCTGATGAAATGAAATCCGGGATACGACTGGATCACCTGGACGGGTCACTGCAGAGCAAGGAACTGTTCCTCTGGCGAGATATTCTCAAGCAAATCGATGATGAGGCCATGCCACCCTCGGACGAACTGCAACCGACGGCGGAGCAGCGACAGGCACTCACGACATGGATTCGCGAATCGATGAATGCTGCTCGGGCACGTGACACCGAGCGAAATGGATCCACACGACGACTTACTGTTTCTCAATACCGAAACACCCTGCGAGACTTGCTGGGCCTGGAAGACAATCTCACCGACATCTTGCCACCCGACTCGGTATCCCGGGAAGGGTTCGCCAACAACAACGAAACGCTGCTTCTTTCTCCCTTGCTGATCGAAGCTTATTTCGACATTGCCGAGAAGGCACTCGACCTGGCCATCGTTGACGAAAAGGCTAAGCCCGTCATTCAGAATTTTCGTGTCAACCTCGGCAAGGCCATTAACCCGCAGCCATGTCCGGACAAGCTAATCCTCGGCGCTAACAGCCACCTGTTAGCCAACAACAATTTCATGGTAACCGAGCTATCGCCCTCACGACCGTTTTCTTACGAACCCTTTCGGATGCGGACCAAGTACCGTTTCATCGAAGGTTACCAGGGAAATGCCACGGTTCGCGGCTGGCGTGACTATGACAGTATCTACCATGCGGTTTTTGCCTGCATGCGTGGCACTCCTGGTTATCCCAAGGGAGCTGCTTACCAGGCCATTCCTGGTGGACTCCTGTTACGACCGGCTATTCCGAGTGCAGAATTATTCCAGGTAGAGAGCACGTATGGACCGAAATCCAACTTCAAGATCTCGTTGCGTGAATTGCCTCACCAGGGCAGGTTTCGTGTCACGGTTGATGCAGCTCGCTACCAGGACGGTCTCCTGCTGGACCCCGGTACCAAACCCCAGGATCCAACTGCTGCAGAAGTGATCACCGTCAAGGAACTTGCCCAGCCACAAACCATCACGATCAAGAAGGACGGAATTTACCAGGCTGACGTTTACATGGCCCCTCCCCCAACGGACCAAGTAGCACCGGACGCCTCCAGGCTGAAGAACCAGTTAATCGGGTCCTGGTCACTGGATGGCAATGCCCAGAGCGACTCTCAACGCCAGGAGTTATCCGGCCGATTGGAGGGCAAGGCTCATTTCGTCGACTCGCCGTTCGGCCAAGCAATCTCGCTTAATGGCAACAGTGATTCCGTCATCATCGATCGCCACGAATCGATGAACGTGGGTACTGGTGAATTCACTGTGGCTGCCTGGATTCATCCTCGCAAGCTGCAACAGGGCGGTATTGTCTGTCTTGGCAAGTACAGTTGGACACACGGCTGGTATTTCGACATGCCAAACAACCAGGGAGTCCTGCGTGTTGAAACGGTCAGCCCGCAAAACAAACCCAACGGCACAGTCGCCTCGCGGCCAGGTGTCATTCGTGTCAACCAGTGGCAACACGTGGCGGCTGTCGTCCGTCGCAAGACCAATGAAACATGCCTCTATGTGAACGGCTACCTGGTGGCCAAGGGTACCGTGAAACCTGGCAACCTGGATAATCCTGCGGTCAGGATGCACATCGGTCGCATCCAGGATTCAAAACTGTTCCATGGAGAGATCGACGAGGTACGGATGTATCGACGCGCCCTGGACGTTTCAGAAATCCAGGCCCTGCTAGTAGCAGGGAAAAAATTCGTCCAACCGCCACCCCAGGAGAAACCACAAAACCTGGTCCTGAAACTGGGTGACCGACACTTCTCGGCGACACTGCATCAACCTGCATTCGTGGTAACCAGGATGTCGGCTGGTTCGCTGGACCTGGCCATTGAGTATGCAGGATCCCAACCACCCCATCGCATCGTTTTGACTCCACTGGACGATGGGCAGGAACTCGCACAGCGTTACCAGGTCTTTGAAAATCGCACGCCGATGCTGGGAGTCCACGTTGGCTTGCGGCGAGACTGTGGCAGTACGTTCGCCCCGGTCCAGGTACCCCGGGCGGTCAATGACGGAAAGTTCAGGAAGTACCTCTTCGAGGGTGCTATTAATAATTACCCCAGCCCGGACGTGGAAAAGGACAACGTCAACTACCTGGCAGGCGTCCGGGAGATCGGGGTACGCAGCGAATACACCGATGGCCGTGAGATGCCGCAACTGCTGATCCGTTCCGTTGAATTCGAGGGCCCGCTTTACGAGACATGGCCTCCGACCACCCATCGCAACATTTTCATCGAGTCACAGAACAAGAACGAACCGGCAGTTTATGCACTCGAGATCATTCGTTCCTTTGCAACCCGGGCTTTTCGCCGCCCGATCAGTGCTGCCGAAGAAGCCTCCTTCATGGCCGTCTGGGACGCTTCCTTCCAGGAGCAGGGGGACTTCCAACAGGGCATCAAGGACGCTCTGCTGATCGTCCTGACCTCACCCCAGTTCCTCTTCCTGATCGAGAACAGCGACGGTCCCCAGGCCGAGAACCTGGATCCCTACGAGTTGGCCTCGAAGCTCTCCTACTTTCTCTGGAACACCGCACCCGACGAGATGCTGCTCAACAAGGCTGCTGACAATACATTACACAAGTCGCTGGACGCACAGATCAGCCGCATGATTCAGGATGCACGGTTTCAGCAGTTCACCAGCGAGTTCACTTCCCAGTGGCTCAGCCTCAACAAGTTCGACGTGGTCGAGATAGATCGCGCGCGTTATCCCCGGCTCACGCGTGATACTCGGATTCATTTACGGCAGGAACCCATCCAGTTCCTGCAATACCTGGTTCGCAAGAACTTGCCCCTGAAAAACCTGGTCGATTCAGATTTCATCGTGGCTAACGATGTGGTTGCCAGTTACTACGACCTGTCGAAGAAGACAGAAAGTGGCTTTGATTTCGTTGCCGTGAATCACCAGGACAAGCACCTGGGTGGCATCCTTTCCCAGGCCAGTATCCTGGCCGGACTCTCCGACGGACGGGAGTCTAACCCGATCAAGCGCGGCGCCTGGTTGGCTCGCAAGATCATTGCTGAACCACCAGACGATCCACCTCCGAACGTTCCGGACCTGGCCGAGATCGATGCCAAGCTTTCCCTGCGTGAACGGTTGGAGCGGCATCGCAACCAGAAAGGCTGCGTCAAATGTCATGCTGGAATTGATCCCTGGGGGATCCCTTTCGAACAGTTCGACGCGGGTGGACGTTTCAAGTCAAAGGCCACCGTGGACGCCGCTTCAACCCTGCCTGACGACACCCAGATCAAGGACTTCAAAGGACTTAAAGCTTACCTGGCGAATGACCGAATAGAGCAGGTAGCGTTCAGCTTCCTGACGCACCTGGCAAGCTATGGCAATGGACGCAGCCTCAGTTACAATGAACTTGTGTTTTTCGAAGAAAAGGTCGTAGAATTGCGCCCCGGTGGTTACCGCCTGCAGGACATGATTCGCTTTATTATCAAGAGCGACATGTTCCTCAAGAAATAGCCTGTTACGCCAACCCTTTCCAAGATGGATCACCTCATGGCTTCCAATTTGAAACTCAACCGTCGTTCAGTACTCCAGGGCATTGCCGGAGCCTCGCTGGCCTTACCGGTACTCGACGCCATGGGAAAAGATGTGGCTGAGCAAACGCCTCGTCGTTTCTGTGCACTGTACACGGCCAACGGAATGTCGTTACCAAAACAAGACCACAAGATCGATGAGTGGAGTTGGTTTCCCACGACCAAGGGTCGTGAATTCAGTTTCGGAAAATCCACGGCCCCGTTAAGCCCCTTCCGGAAGCAACTGAGTTTCATGGGAGGACTTTACCATGCCAACGGCCCCAAGGCAGATCCGCACGTCTGTTCCGACATGTGGCTGACTGGTGCCCCGCTGCAAAACCCGCAACGCGAAACCTACAACTCGGTCGCGCTGGACCAGGTCGTTGCCCTGCACACGAAACAATACTGTCGACAGCCATCCCTGGTTCTCTCGATCGATGCCGGTGTCGGTTTCCTGTCACGAACCGGAACGATTTCTTACAGCCTGGAGGGGAAACCGATTCCCGCCCAGAACAATCCTCGCCAGATTTTCGACCAGCTCTTTCGGGGTGACCGAACCTCCCTCGAATCCAAGCGTGACAAGCTGACCAAGCGAATCAAGCTGGTCGACGCGGTGCTCGAGAACGCCCGCTCCCTGAACCGGAAACTGGGACGTTCCGACCGTGAAAAAATGGACCAGTACCTGACTTCTCTCAGTGAAGTGGAGTCACGACTGATCGCCTCGGAAAAGTGGATTGACATTCCGCTCAAGAAACAGGACCACTCGCACCTCAACCTGGATGCCACGTCCGAGGGCGAACCACGAGAATACTATCGGAACATGTTTGACCTGATTGCCCTGGCGTTCGACGCGGACATCACCCGCTCGGTCGCTTTCATGCTGAACCGGGAAGATGGCATGGGCATTAGTGATACGTTCCCCTTGAAGCTGGGACTGAAAAGAACCCACCACAGCCTGTCACATGCTTACGATAAGGCAGGACAACTGGAGTTTGCCAAGTATGATCAGTTCCTCAGCGAGCAACTGGCCTACTTCTTTGGACGACTACAGGGTTACCAGGACAAGAATGGCAGCGTGCTTGATAACAGTATTGTGCTCTACGGAAGCGGTGCCAGTACCACGCACAATCCCCGAAATCTACCCACGTTAATCGCAGGTGGAGCCAACATGGGACTCCGGCATGGCACCTACTGGGCTCGTGATAACACACCCATGTCCAATGTTTTCCTCAGTATCCTGCATTCGCTGGGCATCGAGGCTAACGCGTTCTCGGATAGCACGGGTGTCATTCGCGACTCGATCTTCTCGGCTGTCTAAGCTCCTCGATGTCTAAGCTCCTCGATAAGGCGCCCTGGATCAGGAAGCCACCTTGCGCCGCAGGTAAATCGAGTCGAACTGGTCGTAGGTCAGCAGTAATGCTTCCTCGGCGGCATACCTTTCGAACAGGTTTGCAATCAGGTCATCCTCGCCTGGCCAGGGATAGGCAAACACCAGGTCAAAATCAACGGGATCAAGTTCCAGTTGCTCGTACGCATCATCTGCATCAGTGACCACCCAGAGAAATTCTGAGCTGTTGTCCGTGTAGGATTCTTCTGCCAGGGATTCAGCACCCGCGGGTACGAAACTACCATGTACGAAATCCACGGGCAGTTCAAAATCGGCCGCCAGTTGTCTCGATGCCTCCACCAGGGACTCTTCGATCTCGATCCCGCAGGCCTGGAATCCCAGCATCGTAGCCAGCGAGGCCGCCACCCCCAGGCCACTCCCCCATTCACAACATGTCGTACCCGTCGACAGGTTCGCCTCGGTAATGGCACGTAACGCGCGATAAACCGTCGTGGAATCACTGGCCACGAATCCCGTGGGACGTACCGCATGCTGGCGAACAAACTCGTTGATCCGTGTCTCCGCCTCCTCGAGGAATTCAGCTACCTCCCCGGGCAATTCCACGTCGCTGATCGGAAGTTCAATGGTTACCAACGGCAAAGCAATCATCCTTGCAAACTAATTGCGCGCAAAAAACAACCAGTCCGTCCGCTGTTCATTGATCAGTTGGTTGTCATAGGTGACCGGTTCCACACGAACTTCCGTGAATACTTCATGCAGTGCTTCGGAAAACGGGGAACTCTCCGCGTAAGACCAGACAGCCAGGACTCCACCAGGAGCCAGGTGCTGTCGCGCAGCGGATAATCCGGCCGCTGTATAAAACGAAACACTCTCCTCGCCAAGCCGCTCATCCGGCGAGTGATCCACATCAATCAGGATCAGGTCAAAACAAGACTCCGGCGCAGCCATCAATCGCCCATAGACATCACCCTCGGTCACAACCAGTCGCGGCTCCCCGATTAACTCCGGCGATAACGGGACCAGGCCCTGTGCCAGCCAATCAATCACCTGCGGTAACAATTCCACCACCTCGACCGCTGCAACCCGATCGCAGCGCAACGCCTCCCAGGCGGTATATCCCAGGCCCAAACCACCTACCATGACCTGCAGGTCCTGCCCTGGATGCATCTGCAGCGCGGTTTGTGCCAGGACCTGTTCGGAATCGGTATACAAGCTGCTCATGAGGAACTCATGGTTCAACGTCACCTCGGTCACGATGGTCCCGGGCTGGGACAACAATTCACGACGCCGCAGGCAGAGCATCCCCAGCGGACTCGGTTCATAAGCGAGAATTTCAAGATTTGGTTTAGCCATCGCCTGCTAGCCTACCGTGAAAACAGCTGCCTTGTCGAGTAGTGCCAGGAACAAGGTGCCCCGTGACTTGCAGACAATAGATCCAACCGCCATAACAGGAACTTGTCACGAACTTAACAAGTCCCAAGGAGTCTGCCCGTGCGACGATTCGTCCCATTACTGCTGATGACGCTGTTGATCGGTTCCGTGGCCAGCCCCCTGGCCGCCGAACGCCCAAATATTCTCATCGTGCTGACCGACGACATGGGATTCTCCGACCTGGGATGCTTTGGTGGCGAGATCGAAACCCCACACCTTGATCGCCTGGCAGCTGGTGGCCTGCGTTTTACCGAGTTTTATAACACCGCGCGTTGCTGGCCCACGCGTGCCACGCTACTGAGTGGCATCTACAGTAACAATCTCAAGACATCCCAGGTCACCGTTGCCCAGGTACTTAAAACCGCCGGTTACCAAACCGGCATGGTGGGCAAGTGGCATCTCGGTAACAACCCGAAAAAAGATGGGCCCATCCAGCGTGGTTTCGATGATTTCTACGGCACCATGACCGGCGCTGGATCTTTCTGGGATCCCTACACGCTGGCTCGTAATACCGAATTCACGAAGGTCGATAGCAAGGACTATTACTACACCGACAAGATCGGCTCGGAGGCAGTCCGCCAGATCGAAGCTTTTGCCAACTCGGACAAACCTTTCTTCCAGTACGTGGCCTTCACGGCCGCCCACTGGCCCTTGCATGCCCCGGAAAAATCAATCCAGAAATACCTTCCTCGTTACCAGGGCGGCTGGGAAAAGCTACGTAACGAACGCTATGCCCGGATGTTGAAAATGGGAATTATCGACAAGGAACGTTTCCCACTTCCTCCGCTTGAGGACCGGGTCAAGCCATGGGATACCATTGACCATAAGCCCTGGCGAATTCGCAACATGGCAATTTATGCTGCGATGGTCGATCACATGGACCAGGCCATGGGCAACATCGTCGATGCCCTCCAACGCACTAAGCAGTTTGACAACACGTTGATCATCTACTTTCATGACAATGGTGCCTGTCCGGAACATCTCGGCGGCAATGCTTACAACACGGCGAACAATATCCTGGAATCTGCCAAGAAGGCCGGAAAGACCGTGGCCGTGGGTGATCACTTTGATGTCCCCATGGGTGGCCCCCTGACCTATGGCAGCGTGGGACACAACTGGGCCTGCGCACAAAACACGCCGATGCGACGTTACAAGATGAACGTGCATAACGGTGGAGCCTGTACGCCGGCCATCATGCATTGGCCGGCAGGGCTAAAAACCAGGGCGGGTTCCATTTCCTCCCAACGAGGTCACGCCGTTGACATGATGGCTACCTGTATCGACCTTGCCGGGGCTCAATACCCGGAACGTTTTAACGAGAAAACGATCGCGGCTCACGAGAGCCTCTCGCTGGTCCCCATACTCAAGGGAAAGACGGTCGACCGCAACCATGCGTACATCTTTAACCATGCCGGAACCCACGCCATCGTGAAGGGCGATTACAAGATCGTACGTGAGGGCAAACGGCCCTGGACCCTCTACAACCTTGCCCGAGATCGCACCGAGACCAGGAACCTGGCTGACCAGGAACCCGCGCGTGTCGAAGGACTGGCCAAAATCTGGGAAGCACGTTGGGGACAGGGCAAGAAGTAATACAACGGCACATACCGGCAGCTGGTTCATCAGCAATTCAGATCGTTTCTACTTACAAGGATTCCCCTGTATCTTTCACCATCGTGCAACTAAAATAGGGGCCTATCGTCATTCCTTACGGCCTGCAGGAGCTCAACTGGTGAAGCATCCCATTGCTGCAATACTCCTGGCGCTACTGGCCATCCTGCCCGTGAACAGCAACCCGCTCAGCGCGCAGCCGGCCAGCAAGCTGGCCTCCGCGGGTGTTGACTGGACTTACACCTCGCAACACGTACCGCTGGATCTCAAGTGGCGCAGGCACCTGGAATCCAACCTGCGGTGGATGATTGCTCGAGAACGATTACAACCGGAAAAACAGGCACCGCGGATCGTGGTGTATGCCGATGCCGGAACCAATTACCAACTCAACGGGAACATCGTTACCGCGTTGGAATCGGCAGGCATTCCGTGCCTGGTACTGGATCGTTCCCGGATCCTGGCAGCCGAACTCCAAAACATCGAAGCCACGATCATGCCCGGGGGCTATTCGACCTTCCAGCGGAACTCGCTGGGAAACCAGGGTATGAATACGCTGCGCCAGTTCGTTAAACAAGGGGGGCGATTCCTCGGTATCTGTGCCGGTGGCTACGTGGCGTCCCGGGACGTGCACTGGGAAAAAAAACATTACCCCTATCCACTGGAACTGTTCGATGGAACCGCCGAAGGCGCCCTGGACAGTATTGCTGCCTGGCCCACGGACTCGGGCGTATCCCTCAAGCTGACCGAGGCAGGTCGCTTGCGAGGCCTTAACAAGGAGGCGGAGGGGACTTTCTACTACAAGGGAGGCCCACACTTCCACGGTGGTACCCAATCCACCGTACTGGCGACCTATCCCAACGGTACTGCCGCCATCATCAGTCGTCCTTATGGCCAGGGAGAAGTGGTTCTCAATGGCATCCACTACGAGCGACCTGCACCCCAGGAACGAGACGGCGATGATGTTCCACCTGCACCACGTGCCACGGGCACCGTGTTCCAGGGCCTCTTGAAAATAGCTTCCAAAACGCGGGGGACGATCCGCCAGGAAATCGACCCCGATATCACCCGTTGGATCGAAGTCACGGACCTGGCCAAGGAAGATCGCATCAACCTTGAACAAAACCTGCGCTGGGTGCTGGCACGCACCGCGCACGCATCGTACCCTCCACCGCCAGCCCAGATCGGCATCCTGGCAGATGCCGGTGTGGAACATACCAGCCTGATCAGCATCGTCACGCTGCTTGAATCCCAGGGAATCAAGATCACGCCACTGCTCCATACCGACGTCAATGAGGCGGGACTGAAATCATTGGATGGACTGGTCATTCCTGCCGGCAATCATCGCATTCTTCGTGACACGCTCGGTGATCAGGGCCAGCAAGCCATCAGCAAGTTCATCAAGTCCGGAAAACAGTATATCGGTGTCTCGACCGGGGCTTACCTCGCGGCCAAGACGATACGTTGGCAACATCGCACCTGGGAGTATCCTCTCAAGTACTACTGGGGCATGGCAGAAGGTCCCCTGGCCGAGTTAGCCACCTGGCCAACAGCTGCCCAGGTTGAGCTACAACCAACCGCCGAGGGACTCCAGCGTGGATTAACAAAAACGCTTCTGGCAACCTGCCAGTATCATGGTGGACCACGATTTGTGAACGGCAGGGGGCACCAGGTGCTGGCCAATTACCCAGACAAGAGCGCAGCCATCGTATCGAAGAAGATCGGCCGTGGAGAAGTGCTGCTGATCGGCGTGGAAGTAAGCCCTGCGGCTACCGGGAAAACCGGATCGCAATTCCTGCTGAACCTTCTCAAGAATCCCTGAACGCAACCCGCTGCCAGGTTACTGTTCATCCAGGATCAGGCTGTTCCGCTCTACCTCGTCGGTTTCCCGACGCTGTTGACTCCCCGTGATCCAGAAAACAAGTCCGCACAGGCAGAGTGCTAACAGGATCATCCATTCCAGGGGCCAAACCAGCACCTCCGGGCTACCGGGGACGACCATGGCCACGAGAATCAACAGTGAGCCGATGGCCGCCAGGCAGGCAACACTTCTGCCGCCCGGTAAACGGTAGGGTCGATTGGCCTGCGGAAACGTTCTTCTCATTTTCAGCAGCGACAGGGCCACGCCCAGGAACGCCACGGCGATACAGAACGAACCCACGTGAATAAAAGCGCCGATAGCTCCCTTGCCCAGGCAGGCAGCCAGGGCCGTCACGATACCACTAAAGACAATAGCCCGGGTCGGTGTCCCATAACGCTCATGGGCCTGGCCAAAACGGGCATCGATAATGCGTCCTCTGCCCAGTGCAAAAAGTACGCGTGTACCGGCCAGGAAAAATCCATTCCAGCTGGTCAGCAATCCAATCACCCCTGCGGAAAGAACCAGGTTTTCGAGGACCGGGGACTGGAAGGCGGCCTGGGATGCTGACTGGAACGCCCAGGCCGTGGGCAGATCCTGCTTGACCATTTCTTGCCAGGGGGCAGCCATCGTGGCGGCCAGCATGACCATCACGTAAAAAATAATGGAACCGGTAATGGCCAGGAAAATATACAGGCCCAGTCGACGCACCGATTGGCTGGAAGAACGTTCCTCGGCAGCCTGGGGAATCGTATCAAAACCGACGAACCAGAATGGAGCGGTCACGAAAACCGCCAGGATACCTTTCCAGGTATCCGAGGATGTAACACCTGCTAACAACGGCTCCAGGTGACTTGCCTGGCCATGATAAATCCCGGCAAAGACAAACAGTGCCGTGCAGGAAACCAGCAACAGGGTCAGTATCACCTGGACACGCATGGCAACCACGACACCACGATAATTGATCCAGGTAATCAATGCTGTAAAAAAAAACGCCAGTACCAGGTGGGGCAAGTAGACCGTGAATTCACGAATCTCGTACAGTGGGACGACATTCAACTGGGGAAACAGGTGAGCGAGAATAATACCCACGGAAACGGCTTCGAAGGCGGAGACCGAGAGATATCCAAAGGCCAGGAACCAGCCCACGAGAAATGCCTTGCCGGTACCATAGGCCTTGTAGGCATAGGCAACTTCCCCACCCGTCACCGGCAACATGGGTGTCAACTCGGCGTAACAAAGTCCAATCAAGACCATGAGCAGGCCACCGGCCGTAAAGGCCAGCATGGCTCCACCTGGTCCAGCATCTTCGACCCAGCCACCAAGAGCCGTAATCCAGCCCACGCCAATCATCGAGCCAAACGCCAGGGCAAAGAAGCCCAGGCCACTGATGGCTTTCTTCAGTTGGGGCCGCGTCTCAACCTGGTTCATCATCCTTCTCCCAGGACCGCATCTACGGAATCGACAAGTACGTCGACAATTTGATCCAGCTGTTCTATTTGCGTCACGACCGGCGGAGCCAGGCAGAATACGTCACCGCGCACCCGTGTAAAAAGTCCGCGTTTTTGTGTCTCCATATGAATCCGTTGTCCGACGGCTTCTTCCCGGCCAAATTCCTCACCGGTCGATCGATCACGAACGAACTCCACGCCGCACATCAGGCCCTTGCCACGTACATCTCCGACGTGCGGATGCCCTCCCAGGGTAGCCTGCAACCGTTCCAGCAAGTGATCCCCCTTGGTGGCAGCCTGCTCACAGAAGTTTTCCTGTTCGATGATATCCAGGTTGCGTAGTGCCACAGCACAACCCACCGGATGCCCGTTGTAGGTAAAGGCATGCATAAAGGGGGACTCACTGGCCTCCAGGACACTGGCAATCTCACCGTTGATACCAATACCACCCAGTGGGAAATAGCCCGAGGTGATCGCTTTCGCAAACTGGATGATGTCAGGCTCAATACCCCAGTGTTCCAATCCAAACATGCGACCCGTGCGCCCGAATCCCGTGATAATTTCATCCGCCACCATCAGGACCTCGTAGCGGTCGCAGATCTCGCGTATGCGTGGAAAATATCCATCCGGTGGCACGATAATCCCACCAGCACCCTGGACCGGTTCCACCAGGAACATGGCCACGGTCTCGGCACCCTCGCGCAGGATCGCCTGTTCCAATTCGTTGGCGGCGGCGATTGCCGGATCTTCGCCTCCTGGCGCCTGGTAGCGATAAGGATAGTGCGAAGGGATATGGATGAATCCCGGGACGCGTGGTTCAAAGGCTGGCCAATAGGATTCGATACCCGTGGCACTCATCGCGGCCAACGTCAAACCATGGTAGCCCCAGGTCAGCGAAATCGTTTTCGTTTTCTCCGGTTGTCCCCGCAGTTTCCAGTAATGCCGCGCTGTCTTGATACTGGTCTCAGTTGCCTCGGCACCACCGGACGTGAAGAAAAACTTCTCGATCGATGGATACGTTAAATCGGCCAGTCGTTCCGCCAGTTCAATAGCGCGAGGATTCGTATTACCAGCAAATCCGGAACAGAAACCTAGCTGCTGCATTTGGTCAGCAGCGGCCTGGACCAGTTCCTGTCGCCCATGGCCGGCCACCACGTTCCAGAGACCGGAAGCACCATCGAGGAAACACTTTCCATCAGCGTCGTAAAGACATGCTCCCTCACCACGCACCCAGACATGAGCTTGCTGGACCAGCGCATCATGATGCAGAGGATGAATCACGTGTTCAAGATCACGACTGCGGTAATCGGCCTGGGACATCCTGAAACGGTTCCTATCGCGATACTTTGAGAGGGCAACAGCTGTACCGACCAAGGTCAGCTAAGCTTTAAGGCCTCGGTACTGTCTCCCAGTCGGCTTGCGGTCGACCCCATCATACGGGTCAATGCCAGCCACAAGTTCGCTACGGGAGTTCCCGGTGCGGATTGGAAATGATAATTCGTGCGAATCGCCCCACCGGCACTCCCGGCGATGACCAGCGGCAAGTTGGTATAGACATGGTCCTTGCCACTGCTCAGACCGGAACCAAACATGAACATGCAGTTGTCCAACAAAGTTCCTTCACCCTCCTGGATCGCATCCATTTTCCTGGCCAGCGTGGCAAACTGTTCCACGTGATACCGATCCAGGTCCGAAAGCGAATTGCGAACACCCTGATCACCCTGTTGATGGGTCATGCTGTGATGCACGATCGGTTTGTCAAAGAGACCATGGACCAGCAAGGGCGTACCCCATCGTTCCGGTGCGACCATCAACGAGGCAACTCGTGTCAGATCGGTCTGCAGCGCCAGGACCATCAGGTCTCCCATTAACTGCACGTACTCGTGTCGCGTCAATTCGGGCCAGGGTACCGTGGGAGCTTCCAGCTTGAGATCCTGGATCGTTCCCTTCCGTTCCTTGATACGCCTGATCTGCTTTTCAACACCGCGCACCGACTCCATGTACTGGCCAAGTTTCCGGCGATCCTGGCTACCCAGTTTTTTCTCCAATGAGCGAGCATCTTCAAGGACCAGGTCAAGAATACTGGCCGATGCATCCTGCTCGTTGACACGGAACAACCGCTGAAAAACATCGAGCGGATCGCGCATCGACTGGGCCACATGCCCATGCCCGTACCAGGAAATATTATCGAAGTAAACCGATTCGCGATTATCACGGTAAGGATTACAGCTCAGTTCCAATGACCGAAACGGGGTATGTGATGCAGTCTGGTCAGCCAGTAATTGATCCACGGTGCGTTTTAGTGGATATCCGGCTGGAGACAATTCTTCCGGAGCCGCACTGGAAAGCCAACAGGTACTGGCCTGGGCATGACCATCGGTACCGGCCACCTTGATACGATCCAGGTTTGAAAACAGGGAAATCTTCTCACGCAGATCCTGCAGCGGCTTGAGCGTCCGGCTCCATTCGAATTGCTCCCCGGCACCCGAGACATGCCATGTCTCCTGGACAACGCCGTTGGGGACGTAGAAAAAAGCGGCTCGCCTGGGTGGCCGATTGCTTTCCGAGGCACGACTGGTCACCGGCTGCATCAGGTCCAACATGGGCAGGGCGACCATGGCACCACAACCACGCAAGAAAGTACGACGCGGGATTCTCAGGTTTTGTTTCATTTTCGTGACTCTCCACCTTTGCCAGGATCCGCACCAGGCGTTGCAGGGCTCGTCTTGTGGCGAAAAGGATAACTGGTCGCAATCCCCAGCACAACAGACGAGAACCGTCCCTTATCGGCAAGTACATTCCTTACTATCTTATCAACAACCAGCTTATCGGTGACCTTCAGTTCTCTTCCCAGGGCATACGACATCATATGTTCGGTGAAGGCCCGTGTGAATACTTCCGGGCGCGACATGAGTGCAGCCTTGAAGGAAACAATATCTGAGAATTCTATCTCGCCAAACAACTTACCGCTGGCATCAATTTTCAGACCGCTACGGTACTTTTCTCGCCAACGGCCAACGGCATCATAGTTTTCCAGTACAAATCCCAGTGGATCGATCTTGGCATGGCAGGAGGCACAGGTCTGGTTGGTCTGGTGCTGCTTCAATCGTTGCCGCAGGGTAATTCCCTGGGCTTCGATCTCTGCATCATCTGCCTCGATCTCCGGCACCACATCGGGCGGAGGGGGCGGAGGGCGATTAAAGATCACGCCCGCCACCCAGGCGCCCCGCGTGATCGGGCTGGTGCGCAACGGAGAACTATTCATGGTCAGAACAGCTGCCGTCGTGATCACTCCACCTTCACGTTTTGTCTTGAGAACGCGGCGATGAAAGTCCTGCTGGTTCGTATTGAACCGACCACTTTCTCCCTTGTTGCCAAACGGATCCGGGCTGGTATACCAGTGCTGCAGCTCATCACTGCGATACGTGTAATCGGAATCAATCAGTTGCATGATCGAGGTATCCTCCATCATCACGCTCTCGAACAACAACAGGGGCTCGACCATCGATTGAAGCCCCAGCTTCCAGTACTCACAGCCAATTCGCGAATAATACGTGGGAAAACGTTTCATGTCCGGGACAGCGGTGATCAACTGGTCCAGGCGTAACCACTGCCTCGCAAAGTTTTCGCTCAAGGCCTGGCTGCGTGGATCCCACAACATTTCCCGCACCTGCGTTTCCAGGATCTGGGGGTCAGATAACTTGCCCTCGCGAGCCAGCTTTAACAGGTTATCATCCGGAATACTGCTCCAAAGAAACATGGACAGTCGCGTGGCCAGTTCATAATCACTCAACGGAATCCGAGATTGATCCCGGCTTCCTGATTCGGTCATGTAGAGAAAGCGCGGCGAGGAGATCACCGCGGCAACCACGTCTTTCATGGCCGTGGAAAATGACCCCGTCAACTCGTAACGCGTGGAAAAAAACCGCTGGTAACGCTCAAGCGTCGACTCATCGACCGAACTGCGAAAAGCCTTCTCCAGCAAGCGGGCCAGCCGCTGCCTGGCAACGCCCCGGTTACTGGTCATCACCGCAGCCGTATCTCCCTTTCCAGGAGGCTCAAACAATCCCGGGTAATCCCGGCAATAGCCTTTAAACTGGGGAGCCGCCATGATCGACTGGGCCAACTTGACGAATGTCTCAAGTTGCAGCGGAGAAACCCCCAGTTCCTCACCACGGTTGTTGAATCCAAATTCCGATGGCAAATCAGCTGCAAAGGGAAACACTCCTGCCAGGATAGGTTTCTCGATCACGTTCTTGCCCAGGGTCCGGTTACCGACCCGCACCGTCTCCGGCATCAGACCCTGGATCGGTTGGAAATAAGGAAACTCGGCTCGGATCACACGTTCCGGCAGCGGGTAAATATCACCCTTCAGCTGCAGTAATTCCTTGACGGAATTATTGTACTCGTAGCGATTGAAACGTCTCATCACGATCGGTTCCAGTTCAGCCCGAGAGAGGATGCTTTCGTCCACCCAGTTCTGCACTGCCAGCACCAGCTGTGTTTTCTTTTCCAATGACGGTTGCTTGCTCTTCTCCGGTGGCATTTTACCGGACTCGACGAGTTCCACGATTTTCCGGGCACGCTCGAGGTTTCCCAGTAAATCCTGGCGTGACTTCAAGGACTGCAGATTCAAATCACCTTCCTGTTTGCTGGCACCGTGACACTGGTAACAATGGCTGGCAAATGTTTGCTGGATGTCACTGAACTTGAGATGCCTTGCCACAGCTACCGGTCGTGGTGGTACCTCCGTGGGATCGAGATTCCTGAGCTTCATGTAATCCAGGCCCAGCAGGAACCTGCCAGGATTACGAAATGGACGTGCCTTGGGATGCGCGCCCACCAGGCGAAACGTCAATTCGTGAACACCTGCCTCGAGTTTAAACTCGCCCAGGTCCAGTACAGGCGCCAGGATCACCCGGGAATCATACAGGTCACACATCTCGGAGATCTTTTTCCCATCCACGTAGACATGAAAATGACCATAATCTCCCGCCCTGGTAAGTTGCAGGATCATGCGATAGCGACTCGTCGACCGCACGCTGAACTTCAGCCTGCACTGATCGCCAATCTTTCCATCCCACAGCAGGTGATGATCCCGGCTCCACTGGGGACCATAGCTTCGCATGGATTGAACCCGCGCCGTCCCCTCACGCTTGAAATGATATTCTCCCTCGTAGACGCCATTGAAAGGGGCTGGCAACCGCAGTTTTGGCTGCTGGACAGCAAAGGCTGGCAGCGTCCCGGCAACCATGAAACCAAGCATGCTAAAGATTGCTCGTCGCATCATGATAGTGACTCATACCCCTGGGTATCAAAAATCCAGGTCATCGCTGGCAGGTGACCTGGTCTACCTATTTCGGTGGACGTACATGCAGGATGACTGGTAACGAGGTCTGGTTTCCGTCCACGCGAGCCATCAAGTGAAACACACGCGTGGTTGCGGGCACCCACTTGGCTGCAGTGATAAAGAAATTACGTTCGTTCTTACCTTCCACGATTAACAGGCCATTCAAACCAATGTTATCCACGTACACACCGTGGGGCAGATTCCTCCCGGAATCATCGCCACCAAAACTGATCCGGGCCTTGAAGTCATTACGTTCCACACGTACGCGGGCCATGATCGTCTCGCCTGGATGAATTTCCAGTTCCAGGGGTTTCTCGGCCGTCCAGTCCTGGGGGGCATCTCCCTCGGCCTGTTCCACGTGAACGACCACCTTTGGTTTAGCCGCTAACTCAATCTTGCCGAGGTTGCCGATTTCACGCGTCACTGTTTTTCCTGCAATCTCGGCTGTCGCTGTGAGCAACGTCGGTTTTAAATCTGCCGCAGGCTTGGCAGCATCAGCCAGCGCTGTAATGGTACCCAGAGCCGTATTCTGTCCTGCCTGGATCACCAGGGGATTTGTCACCTGGAAGCCTGGTGGAAGCTCACCCACGTGCACCTGGATGGGACCATCAAAACCATCCTTGCGTTTCGCGGTCACCGAGAACTCCCGACCACTGCCGGGGCTGACCTTGGGATTCGCTCCCCCCACGGAGACCGTGAAATCAGGTCGACGCGGACGGACTGTCAGGGTGTAACTAAATTTTTCTCCCTGGAAACCCCGGGTATCCAGCACCCGAACCAGGTACTGCCCGTCTTCCGGAGCCGTAAAGGTCAATCGTGAATCGGTACCCAGTTCTCGACGACTCTCATCATCGTTTTCGTAGTAGAGAGGAAAGACCGGCAATCCGTTCGGAATCAGCCGCGTTCCGGGAGGATGAGGCTGCACAATGTAGCAGGGTGCGTTCAGGGCATGGGACGTTGCCGTGGTATCAAAGTAGTTATAACGTTTCCCGCTGCCCGGATAGACCTTGAACCCGGAGTCAGGACCACGTGGATAAAGCCACAACTTAACCACTTCCCCACTGGCATACAGGTACTCATTCAATTCCATCTCACGCCAGTTGTGAACACGGTAATCGTTACTGGTACTGGAATCCTTGCCGCGGAAAGTGAAATAGGAGTCACGAACCGCTTGCAACACCAGGCGTTCGATACGCTGGCCATCAGCAGTCAGAATCTCGACACGGGAGTCCAGGGGCGACTTGGACCGCGCGGCATTCACTTCCACGATCCATTGTTCTCCTGCTTTCGCTGTAAAACGAAACAGGTCTTCATCCTGCCCACGGTCTTCACCTTTGACATCGATCGTTCCCTTGACGGTGGCAGGAACCTTGATCTCCAGGGCACGATCCGGTGTATCGTTCGGTTCCTTCTCTTCGAACGCCTGAAGGGTATCCTGCTTGCTTGTGACGGTTGCCACGACGCTCGGCGTATTGGGAGCCGCCGCCTGGACCGCCTTAATCGCATAACGCTGCAGCGATCCATCCATGCGTGCCACCGCGAATGACTTGCTGTCAGGAGCCACGGCGAGAGCTGGCACCACGTCCGGTTGCCGTTCATAGGCAAAGACCTGGGTGAATTGCTCGGTCTCCAGGAGCTTCAACGTGCGATCCTCGGCCACGGACAACAGTGACTTTCCATCACTGGAAAAGTCCAGGTCAACAATGGGTCCCTCGTGGGCATAGCGAGCATAGACCAGTGGGTTAATCCGGGGGCTGGTGCGGGAAACGAATTTCCAGACACGAATACGGTTATCTGCTCCGCCGGCAACCACGAATCGTCCGTCCGGGCTGAAGGTGACCACGTACTGTTCGTCCAGGGGCTCGCTACGGGTATCCAGGCGTTGCCCACTTTCGACATGCCACAACTTGACGGTTTCATCACCACTAGCCGAAGCCAACACCTTGCCATCAGGATGGAAGGCCACGTCGAACACGGCGCCGTTATGTCCCGACAGGGTACGCAGCTGCTTGCCATCGGCCACATTCCAGAGAATGATCCGCTGGTCATAACTGGATGTCGCCAGCGTTTTTCCATCACGGCTGAGCGTCGCCGCATACATCGTATCGCGATGCCCCTTGAATTCTCGGACCTGCTTGCCGTCTGCGACCGTCCAGAGCGTGGCCACACCGTACAGGCCTGCCGTGCCGGAAGCGGAAAGGAGTTGATTGCCATCCGCAGAAAACTCCAAAGCATTGATTTTTCCCGGTAATCCTTTGATGGTCCGGATCGCCTTGCCCGTCGCCACCTCTTGCAATTCGATGATCCCGTATCGAGCAATCGCCATCACGGTTCCCCGTGGTGACCAGGCGATTGCCGTGATCGGCTTACCCTGTTCCGCCGGCTTCAAGCGAGGCACCAGTAACTGGCCCAGGTCCGGACTGGCACCTTCGGGTCCCTTGGCTCCACCATCAATCCAGGCCTTGAGGATCTCGATTTCAGCCTCACTGGGTGCGGCATTATCCGGGGGAGGCATCGTGGGCTTGGCCTGGCCGGTCACGAGTCGAATGAGTCGACTCGATTTGCTGTCTCCCGGCAACAAGGATGCTCCATTCTTGCCACCACGCTGCAGGGCTGTGAATGACTCCAGTGACAACTTACCTTCCGCATCATCGTCATTATGACATCCACTGCAGTATTTTTTCAGGATTGGTGCCACCTGCGTGTTGTAGTCAGGAACCGCCGCCATTCCCTGGCTACCAGGAACAATTAGCAGGCTACAGGCAATCATGGCCTGGACAATTTGACTGAAACGCATGACCTCTTCTCCTGCTCCGCGGTGCCCAGGCACTCACGATCTCATTTTTCTTACGCGTAAATGTCTAGTGGTTAAACAAGAACTCTCGACTACTGAGAACGGCCCAGTAAAGGTCCTCGACCGCGATACGACGATCATCCCTGGACTCCTGCATCATGACCAACAGGGCCTTCGCTTCCTGGTCCGTCGGATGACGAGACAGGCAACGCAGGTAAGCATCATCAATGATCTCGGCAAACGGTTTCTCCGAAGCTGCCAACTTGGTGACATGGCTGTCCTTGTTTTTCATCTTGTTGTTAATGGTCGAACCGTTGGAAATATGCAGCACCTGGATCATGGACGGTTCATCAGACCGTTCGCATTCACAGGTGATCGCCCGGTCATTACGACCAAACGTCTTAAGAAAATTCGAAGCCACGGCCGAATCGTACAATTGAATGGCACGGGTACCGCGTGGATAAAAGTCGGTTTTCTGCTTGTCGGCACCATTGAAAGCAATCTCGTTAAACGTGCTGGGAACATCAATCACCTGTGAGATCGCATCCAGTAACACCTCGGCCATCATGCGCCGTGGGTAATAACGAGCGTAGAAACGCTTCTCCGCTTGGTTCTGCTCCAGCGGCATGCTGCTGCGCTGATAAGTAGCAGACTGCATGATGACCCGCATCAGGGATTTCAGGTCAAACTGGTGCTCTACCAGGTAGCGGGCACTAGCAGCCAGCAACTGCTCATTGGTTGCCGGATTGGAGACACGCATGTCGTCAACCGTCTCCACCAGGCCAACACCCATGAAATTCGCCCAGACACGATTCGTAATTGAGCGGGCAAAGTAAGGATTGTCCGCGGCCGTCAACCACTCTGCCAGGGCAATCCTGCGATCGGTCGCATCGTCAAATGCCAACGGCTGGCCATCCAGTGGCGTTGGAGGTTGTGGTTTGCCCGTCAAGGGTTGCACGAGTTCACCGGTTGGTACGACAAAGAGTGTCCGCAGTCCATTCCCATTACGACCGTCTCCACCCCAGCCCTTGGCCCGTACACGTGAAAACATGTTGGCCATGGCGTAGTACTGGTTATTGGTCCATTTCTCCAGCGGATGATTATGGCACTTGGCACAACCAATCGACAACCCGAGGAATGCCTGGGCCACGTTCTCGCTCATTCCCTCCGGATCCTGGTGGAGCGCAAAGAAATTAGTGGCTCCATTTTCATGGCTACTGCCGCTGGAGGTCACCACGTCTCGGACGAGTTGATCCCAGGGAGTCCCAGCTTTCACTTTCTCTCGCAGCCAGGTGTAGTAAGCCTTCACGGCCGCCGGCCTCAATTTCTGACCATTGATCAGTAGCACATCAGACCACTTGTAGGTCCAGTAATCTACGAATTCAGGGCGTTCTAACAAACTGTCAATCAGTTTGTCACGCTTGTTCGGATCCTCGTCCGCCAGGAATTCAGTGGTTTCTGCAACGGTCGGTAGTGTCCCGATCGTATCAATGAACACGCGTCGCAGAAATTCCTGGTCACTGGCAAGTGTCGAAGGCCGCAATCGCAGTCTTTGCAACTGTTTCAAAACCAGTTCATCGATAAAGTTATGCCGAGTCGCCTCGACAAACACCTGGTCGGCAATCTTGTTCTCATGGGGTGCCGAGAAGCGCGCAATGACGATTTTCTGGGAGAACCAGGCCGTCACAGCCCCCTCACCATACCCCATGATCATGACACGGCCATCATCGTCGATACTGGCCACGGTTTCGTTGGCAGAGGCATACTTTGCCCAGTGCGTCACGTCCTCCACGCGTCCATCCGAGTAGTGTGCACGCACCAGCATCTGTTGTGTTTTGCCAGGCTTTAAAAGGCTGACCGGGGGAAGGATTTCCAGGCGTTCCAACTGGGTATCGTCGGCTTGAGGTGCCAGCGCACCGGAAGAGATCCAGTCAGCCACGACCTGGTAATTTGATGAACCGACATCAAAACGCAATCCGCCCTTGTGGCGAATTGCCCCCGAGGGTTTCGCCAGGATGAGGCTGCGGCCCGGATCCGACAACTCGATCCGTCGACCACGAGCCTGCCTGGTGATCGTCGAGTGATCCGTTGCTGCATCGTAGCCTCTCAGCGACAGCTTGAAGCCTCCCTTACCTGCCAGGGCACCATGACAGGATCCCGAGTTGCAACCGGACTTGGCAAACACCGGCAGCACATGATTGCGGAAACTGCGAGGAATGACCTGGCCTGCCTTAACAACACGCACACGGGTTGTCGTTGAAAGCTGTCCACTGACGGCCTTGATCTGGGCAGTACCGTCACCCATGGAAACGGCCACACCGTTTCGAATCACGACCACGTCGGGATTGTCAGAAGAAAAGATTACCTTGGCTGCTTCCCCGGAATACTCACCGTCGATCATGCGTTGTACCAGCAAGCGATGCTGGGCCCCGGCTCCCGTGAGTGTGAAGTCCGCGGGCAAGATCGCCAGCGATTCTGCTGCCACCAGGTTGCCTGCCATGCTGATCAGCAGCATGGCCATGAAAACCAGCGATCGGCCGGGCAGTACCACGCCGTGTTCAAATCGCATCAAATCCTCCTGGAACATATCTCTTCATTTTTCACTTGGTTTCCAGCCTGAAAAAGCTAACCCGTGAAATTAAAACAATTCAGAAATCTCGTGGTGTCCGAAATCAACCAATGGAAACGGCCGGCCAGCCGGCCCGGGCAATGTTGACTCCAGGTCGAATCCCAGGCTACGGAAGATGGTCGCGACCACTTCGCTCGGTCCAGCCGGGCGATCCACGGGAACGCCACCGATGGGATCACTTGCTCCCACGACCCGCCCTCCCTGCACACCACCTCCGGCAAATCCGCAGGTAAAGCATTGCGGCCAGTGATCACGGCCACCTGCAGGATTCACTCGCGGCGTGCGACCAAACTCGGCCAGGTTGCAGACCAACGTCTTATCGAGCAGACCCCGCTGATCGAGATCTTCCAGCAAGGCGCTGTATCCCTGGTCATAGAGGGGCGCGACGATATTCTTCATACCCTCGATCGAGGTAAACGGTTTCGAACCATGGATATCCCAGGTAATCTCGTCGAACACCGTCAGGAAGGTGTTGATCGTGACAAATCGCACGCCGGATTCAATCAGGCGACGAGCAAGCAGGCAGCACTGGCCAAAGCGTGTCATCCCGTATCGCTCACGTACTTTCTTGGGTTCCTTGGAAAGATCAAAAGCGTCTCGCGCCTGGCTGCTGGTCATCAGGCGAAACGCTGCCTGGAAGTTCTTGTCCAGCAACTGGGCATTCTCCGTGGCCTCGAAATTCTTGACCGTCTGGTCAACCACGTCCCGCATCCGGCGCCGACGGTTGAGCCGGGCGGTGCCGATATCATCCGGAGGCAACAGGTCAGGCACCTGGAATTCCGGCTTGGAAGGATCTGCCATCAGGGCAAAGGGATCGTGCGCCTTACCCAGGAAACCACCTGCCTGTCCGTTGGGTAGATTACCGCCACCACGGCCCATGGTTTCCGGGAGCACGACAAACGGCGGCAAGTCCGTCTTACGACCACGCAGGTAACTCATGGCTGCACCTGCATGTGGGTAATTCACACCCCCGCTGAACTGGCGACCGGTCTGCATCATCTGCCAACCAGCATCGTGTACGGCAGCACTGGTATGGTAACAGGAACGGACCAGGGAAAACTTGTCTGCGACCTTGGCATGCTGCGGCAAGATCTCGGAAATCTGGATCTCGGGGGACGCGGTCTTGATCGGTTTAAAAGGTCCCCGCACCTCGGCCGGTGCATCGGGCTTCATATCAAAGGTATCGACATGACTGGGTGCACCGAGATTGAAAATCATGATGCAGGCGCGATCATCGTCCTTGTCCTTGATCGCCCCGTTGGCCTCGGCTGCCATGTACTGGGGTAAGGTCAGCCCCACGGCTCCCAACGCTCCTACCTGCAAGACATCACGACGTGTCACGCCGTCACATGTATGGGATTTTCCCTGACCAGTTATCTTGAGCATTTGACTAACTCCAAGGGCATGCTGACGTGGATCGTACCCAACCGGGTACGCGGCTCGTATATCCTATTAATATAGCCCCACGACAGACGTACTGGCTAGGATATATCCTCCCGGTTTGACTGATTCAAGACGGAAAGAGGGCCTCATGGCAACTCGGCCTGGGAGTCTCGAAGGCCCCGGAAATACCTATCTGTACGAGGTTCGAATGAATCCCCTGGCAGGCTTGCCGGGTCGCCGCTTCAGACAACTTAAAATATAGTTATGGGTACCTGGCCGTTCTCGTGGAAACCAGGCGCTTCGAGAATCCTTGTTGCCTGCAAGCTGAAAGGGATGAACGTGACCATTGAAAAAGTTGACTGCCAACTTTTCCACATCCCCCTGCCCCAGGTGCTGACGGATTCGATGCACGGTGAAATGACCCACTTTGGGTTAGTCACGGTTACGATCCAGGACCACGAGGGGGCCCAGGGAACCGGTTACACCTACACGGTTGGCAAGACCGGGGGAACCGCGATCCTCTCCCTCCTGTCCCAGGACCTCACGCCGCTGTTGATCGGAGAGGACGCCGACAGGATCGACACGCTCTGGGAAAAAATGTGGTGGGCCCTGCACTTCGTGGGCCGCGGTGGCCTGGCTTCCTTCGCGATCGCAGCAGTCGACATTGCACTCTGGGACCTGAAGTCTCGTCGGGCCAACCAACCACTCTGGCAGTTTCTTGGTGGTACGAACCCGGAGGTCGCTGCCTATGCTGGAGGGATCGATCTACAATTACCGCTGGATGATTTGTTACGACAAACTGAGCAAAACCTGGAGCTGGGCTTCCAGGCCATCAAGATGAAGGTCGGACGTGAATTACTGGCAGAGGACGTACAACGCGTTTCAGCCATGCGAACCTTACTGGGACCGGATATCCCATTGATGGTCGATGCCAACATGCGATGGACCGTAGACGAGGCCATCCTGGCTGCACAGGCATTCGCGGACCAGCACCTGTACTGGCTGGAAGAACCGACCATTCCAGAAGATTTCACGGGGCATCATCGCATCCAGGCCGAGGGGGGAATCCCTGTAGCCAGCGGTGAAAACCTGCATACGGTTTACGAATTCGAAAAACTGATCGCGGCTGGTGGTGCCGCTTTCCCGGAACCGGACGTGGCCAACATCGGCGGCATCACTGCCTGGCTGAAGGTTGCTCACCACGCCGAGGCATGCCAGCTACCAGTCACCTCGCATGGCGTGCACGACCTCCATGTTCACCTGCTGTCCGCCATACCCAATGCTTCCTACCTGGAAGTTCACGGATTTGGCCTGGAGCGATTCCTGGAAAGTCCCCTCGTCATTGCGGAGGGACAGGCCACGGCTCCCGGTCGTCCCGGTCACGGGGTCCAATTCAAATGGCCACTGCTGGAAAAGCACCAGGTAGCCCGTTCGCCAGGATGAACTGGCTGACTACTCGGGATTCCCAGCCGGTTTCACCGGCACGATACGGGCCGTGGCATCAACACCACCGGCAATGAAGTATCCCAACGGCTTATCATCCTCGTCCGTGATCAACCAGACATGACCGGTAAAAGTCTGCTGCGGCCTGCGCTCACCTGGCTGCATTTCTCCGTACAGCTTATTTTCCTCTCCCTCAACGTACCAGTACTTGATGACGTTCTCTAAATCATTCTGAAACACGATCCGAACATCCTTGTTGCCGCGGGAACTGGGGAGTGCGTCCCGCGTCGTGTACGGAACGAAGGCCAGCTTGTTGGAATTCAGCGTTTTCAAGGCCTGCTCCTGTTCGGCCAACATTTTTTCAAACTGCCGACCGTCAACCGGGCCAATCTTCTCGAACGCATACTGGACTCGAAACACCAGCTTTCCATCCTGTGTCACCTGTACCTTGCCATTTCCATGGCCATCCTCACCTTCATCACGAATTTGCTTGACGGAAACTCCCGGGTGCAATGCCGGAGCAACGGACCGGACATAACTCCTGCCGGTTATGGGATCCGAGTAATAATGCTCCGTCCGTTCAAGACCCGCAGAATCGGCATATTGCAGTACCAACAGTCCCAGTTGCTCGTCGTAGTGAATGTTGCCCTGGTACAGGATTTCCTGGTTCTCACTTTCAAACCGTCCGACAATTTCAGCAGCAATTTCCCCGGCAACCAAACGTGCCTGCCAGTTGTCTCGCGTGGCAACCTGCTCTCCATTGACCGGTCCCCTCGTCCCTTGTCCCTGGAACTGGCCAACACCCCGCGCCAGGCTTTCCCGGGCCTGCTGGGCCGTCATCTTCTTGTCTGGAAAGTCCGGGATCTCCTCATCCTCGCCAACCGATCCGCCTGTAAGGTCGGCAGAAATCTCCGCAGACTCCTCAGCAACCACGTCGGGCTGACTCGGTTCCATCGACACACCGGTTGATTCCGATCGGAACAGCTGCTTGAAATCCTCGAATTCCTTATCGGAGGCCGGCCCAAACCGCTGACCCCGAGAGGACTGGGTGCCAATCGTTTTGCCATCCTCCGTCACGGTCACTTTGCCAGTAAATGTATCTTTATCCAGGCGGTCCACGACCACGGAATATTTTTTACCATCGAGGCTGGTCGGTTTGGCCATGTTGATCCGAATGGTCTTGGTAGACTCATCCCACGAGTAGTGCTTAACCATCTCCCTGCCATTGCTCAAAGTGATCTTGCCGACCACCAAGCCAAGATCCTGGTCGTGAATCATCTCGAAGAGATACAGGAGGTTCTTACCGAAATCCTGGCCGACAGCCTCCACCGATTTCCCCTTCTCTTTCCAGCGCCCCAGCAGGATCTCCTGGCTAGGAAACGGATTCGATCCGTCCCGTTCCACGAGGTGTTCAATTTCCCATTGACCAACTTTCATGGACAGGATCATCTCGGCCTGCTCGGCAGTCAGTTTCGCAGGGGCATTCACCTGACCTTCCGGGTTGTTTGCCTGCTCGCCACTATTTTGCGAACCACAGCCAACCAGTAGGGCCAGTAACAAACCACTTAGAAGACTTCGCATGACAGATATTCCTTTGGTTACAAGGTCATCCAGCGATCCATGGCCTAAGCCGATTTTACCGTGGGATCCCCTGCTTCCACGACGAAGGAAGCTCTCCTGGAAACCTTGCCGCCCGGCTTCAGGACGTCATCGACGACCATGTAGTCACTGGTCCACGTACCAGGCGTCACGGTGCAGCGCACGTAACCACGTTCCCTGTTGTGGAACTTGATACACGGGTTCCCGGCCAACAGGTCATCAAGTCCTGCTGGTTTAGCAGTTCCATTGCCACCGCTGGAAATCGAGGTACCCACGAATTCAGTCGCCACGACCGGCTGTTCCGGTTGCCGGTCATCGATCCTTAGCTCATTTACCCAGTTGGAATGAATATCGCCAGTCAGGACGACGGGATTGGGAACACGACGTTCCTTCAGGAATCGCATCAACTGCATTCGTTCCGCCGCACACCCGGGCCATTGGTCCATCGAATAGACCGGGTTCGGTGTATTACCGGGAAACCCTACCATGCCCATCATGAGTTGCTGGGCCAACACGTTCCAGGTACTGCGAGACTGGAGCAGGGACTGGGTCAACCAGTTTCGTTGCTTGCTGCCCAGCATCGACTGCTCCCGGTTCAAGGCCGCAGCATTAAGCGGATGCTTCCCATCGTTATTCGGCTGGTCACTGCGATATTGCCGTTCATCAAGCACCATGAATTGAGCCAGTCGACCAAAGGATGCCTGCCGGTAGAGCTTCATGTGAGGACCACGGGGTAACGAACCTGCTCGTAGTGGCATCATCTCGTAATAGGCCTGGTAGGCAGCAGCTCGTCGGTTCAGGTAAACCACCGGATCGATTCCCGCTTCCTCCGAGATATCATCCGCGCAATTATTATCAAACTCGTGATCATCCCAGGTCACGAACCAGGGACATTGGGCATGCATCCCATGCAACAGCGGATCAGCCCGGTACTGGGCATGTCGGATACGATAATCGGACAGCGACTGGATTTCCGGACCCTGGTGCGTGCGAACTTTTCCGTTGCGTCCTGATTTATACTCGTAGATGTAATCCCCCAGGTGACAGACGAGGTCCACGTCATCTCGTGCCATCTGCTCATAGGCCGTGAACAGTCCCTGCTCGTAGTTCTGGCAGGAAGCGAAAGCGAACTTCAACTGCTTGGGCATCACCGTGGGACTCGGCATGGTTCGCGTACGACCGACCGGGCTCTCCGCATTACCTGCCCGGAAGCGATACCAGTACCAGCGATCTGGCTTGAGATTCTTGACTTCCACGTGTACGGAATGTCCCAGTTGCGGGGTGGCAACCGTGGTACCGGAGGCCACGACCTTCTTCATCGCCTCATCCTCGGCGACCTGCCAGGCAACCTCGACGGCCTGGATTGGCATCCCACCACCGGGTACCAGGGGTTTAGGAGCCAGCCTGGTCCAGAGGACCATGCCATGGCTGTCCGGATCACCCGAGGCCACGCCCAACGAAAAGGGGGTACTACTAAACCGGGGATTTTCCTCGGCGCGGCTGGTGATACCAAGCAACGGGATCGACGAGAGCGCACTCCCGTAGGCAAGAAACAGGCGGCGACTGATCCCACCCTCGAAACGAACGGCACTTCGAATATCTGATCGATCCCACATAAGTCATTCTCCGTATTCAATAATTCCTGGGACTGTTGTTCGCCAAGTCTAACGGTTGCCATGGCATTGAACCAGCAGCATTCATGGAAACTTCACCTGGCCTCGACGCTTGACCACCCAACCAGGATCATTCAACGGGAGGTGGTGCGAGGTCCTGCGCTGGCTGTGGTGGCAGGCTCACCACCATCAGTCGATAGAGCAGCAGGAAGGCCAATCCAGCCAGGCTGGATCCGAGTAGTATCCCGATATACGTCCAACGCGCGATGGCAGGGGTATCCACGAAACCAAAATGCACCTCGGTCTCAGCTGGCAACGATGAAGATGAAAGCTCGTAAAGTCCCGGCTGCTTAATGGAAAACCCATATCCACGGTATTCGCTGGTATGCCACAAGCGGGTCAACAAGTTGAATTCATGTACCTCGACGGCTGTCCCCGTTTTTTTCTCGGTAACTTTGAACACCACATCATCCAGGGCTGCATCACAACTGATCTCATAGCGTCCGGTTCTCGGAAGCTCACGATCCTGGGGAAAATCCGTGCCCGTAAATACCTCGCCGGGAATATCCGGATAGTAGTAACGATGGGCACGCTGGGAGGTCCACAGGCCGACCACGACAGCGATCGCCAATAGTAATACCACCAGTAACCAGGAAAGGGACCTGGGCATTGCAAATCCTTCTGGAGATTACTCCTTGGTAGCGCCACCGAGGGTTACCGAAATCTTGTACTTGTTCTGCAAGTGCGCGTGGGCCTTGCTGGCCGACGAGGCGGTAGGGTATTTCTTACAACACAGTTGAAACGCCTTAATGGCTGGTTCCGTGGCCTTGAGCTTTTCATAGGTATAGCCAATCTGCAACTGGGCCCAGGGAGCAGAGGCTTCATGCCCCTGGCGAATCTGGTTATAGAGGACGAGGGCTTCGTTGTACTGCTTCAAACGCAGGTGGCAGTCAGCCATCTCCCTGTAATTGTTTGGGAAATTATCACACTGCCGATAAGCCCCAATGGCTTCCTTGAGCAACCCGGCATCCTCTTGCGTGGTGGCCAGTGCCCAGAGCCAGGTCTGCACGTTCGCGGCGTCGGACTGGAGCAATTCCCGGTAAACCTTGATCGCTTCTGGATACTGACTGGATTCCCGGTAGGTAGCAGCTTGCTGTCCTTTCCAGGAAGCTGCATTTTCTCGATCCTGGCCTGCCAATTGCTGGTAAATCTTGATCGCCTCGGCCGGTTTCTTTTCACCTCGGTAACTGGCCGCAATCCTGGATAGTCCCTGGACCTGATCCTTGAACTTCCGGTAAATCGCGCGAGCCTGTTCGTAACGCAGCTGCCCTGCATGGTAGTCACCCAGCCGTCCCAGGACTTCATCACTGGAACCAAAGACCTTGAGCATCGTGTTATAGGCGGCCAGCACCTTGTCATCTCGCCGCGCGCTCATCTCGACTGCGATCAGCTGGTACCATTCCGTCATGGCCGCTTTCTTGAGTTCCTCGGTGGAATAGTCGGTGATAAAATCTGCTTTCAGGTGAGCCACCGACCGGTCTGCCAACGTGTGACCCAGCGCCTGGGTTTCTTCCTTTCCCACCAGTGTGCTGATCGGAGAACGGACGTAGTAATAAACGTAGTAGGTCAGTTGCTTGTCCTTGTAATTGGTTGCCAGGCACTTCAGGCCATCATCAAACATCCCCTTGGCAAAGTAATAGCCGGCCAGCGAAGTCGCTGCCGTGGCACAGGTCCCTGCCACGGCCTTGTTGCGCGGGATATCAAAGACCAGGCGTTTGCGGATCTTGAGCAGGCTCTTTTCGTCTTTTTCCGCGATCGCGATCTCCGCCAACCCATTGAGCGAATAGACCGCCACGGGATCCTTCGGATAATCGGTGATCGTCCGCTGGTACGCTTTCTTGGCCGTGGGAATACGACCAATGGTCACGTAGGTCCGGCTCATCAGGTACGACGCCTTGGCTGCTTCGGGAGCATCAGGCCAATAGTCGATCACCGACTGGAAACCTTCCTTGATCGCCGTGTTCTGGCGACGTAACTGGTTCAGGCAAAGACTCCACTTCAACTGGGAATAGGGAGCCGCCTCGCTTCGTTCGTAGAGTGCCAGGTATTTCTCGTACTCGGTCAGGGCGACCTTATATTTCCCTTCCTTGTAATACTTCTCGGCAATATTCAGCTGGTACCGTTCCACCTCTCGCAGCTTGGCCCAGCGTTCCAGGGACATGATTTCCAGGTTTTTCTGCGCCTGCAGCGAAGATGGCAATACCAGCATCGCTGCGAGAATCATCCATCCCGTGAATTTCTGCTTGATCATCCCTTGTCACCCTTCTTTTTGGCTTGTGCCATGCGCCACTTGGCATGCTCGGCATGGGCATAATTAATAACATTCACTCCCAGTCGGTAACACATGTTCCATACCTCGGGCGCAATACCAGCGTGGCCATCCGCCCAGGCATCTCCGATATCCCCGGGATGGTAGTAACAGATCCAACGTCCGTCCTTGAACCATCCCATTGCCTGCGTGCCACCGTGCGGTGCCACGTAAGGAAACTTGGGAATCGTAAACGGCACTCGATGGATCTTGTCATCCGCTGGAATCAGTACCGGTTTCACATCAGGTGCAATCGCCTGCATCATACTCTTGAACTGTCTGTCGAAATGCTTGCTGCCCCCATTATCTCCGAACAGCATACCATGCTTGTTATTGATATAGTCCTTCAAGATCTTGATATCATTCTTGCCCAGGGAAATCGTACCCTGGCCGGTAATATAGATGAGGGGTGGACAACGAATCGTGTCAAAGGTTCCCAGTTGCGCTGGCGTCACCGCCCTGGTTTGCTTGTCAATTTTCTGGGATGTCAACTCCTGGTACTTGATCAACATGTTCATGTCACCACCGATACCAAAGTCCTGGTCCCAGTCACCACCGGGATATTCCAGACGATAGAGAGCGACCACGCCCTTGGAGGTCCCCCCAGCGAATCCCGCGCCTTCACCTTCCCCGTAACCGATCTTGTACTGGTGCGCAGTCGCCTCGTTCAACTCCAGCTTGACCTCATCAATTTCCGGGATGTCAAACAGGATGGCGCTGTAAGGATTCACAACGAATTTCTTGCGGATAATTTTCTGGACCTTCACGACCTGGGCCACGGTCTGCTGCTCTCCACCCCCGGCCGGTAAATCGTAATACTGGGTACAGCCTCTCACCTGGCTCAGAATCATGCAGACCATGATAAACAGGTAGCTATAGGTAACGAAGCCAGACACGGACTGGTTCAACCGCGGCGACTTGCGACCGTAATACCAGGCCGCCGGATCAAACGGATTCCAGGTATCAACTTTCGTGATGCGCTGCTTCTGCTGCAGTACTTCCTGCAGGTCAAACTCCTGGTACTGGCGACGTTCCGACTCGATGCGCTGGGCAATCTGTTCCACGCCCCAGATATTCCACAGCAGTCCGATCAGGAACAGCATCACCAGGCCCGTACGTGCCACGTAACTGCGCAGCAATTCGAAATCAAACTGGTCTGCATTGTAAAGCAGGAACTGCCAGAAGACGGGAAACGTGATCGTGAAAACCACCCAGAACCAGGGAGTTCTGGCACCGTGGACGAAATAGCATCGTATCAACCAGGCCATGCTGGCGATGGCAATCGCTCCCAGCAGCGAATACTGGATTATCGACGGCAGCATCAAAACCCACAGCCAATCAATGACGATGGCAGCCCAGACGAGGCCAACCAGGATGGCGCCTCCGAGCTCGTTTCGATTTCGCAAGGTCGGTAATGACATGACCAGGGTTCCTGTTACTCCACGTCGTCCAGCAGGTTATCCAGTTTGTTTTCTAAGGGATTCTCTTCCAGGCTGGAGGCCTTCGTTTCCCCGATGCCAAGTGCATTCGAGACATTTTCTCCAGCCGTCTTTGCCCCGGCCTGCTCCTGTTCCTTGTTATCCGCCTGCGCCTGGCCCGTGGACTGAGTTGCTTCTGCCTTGGCCGCAGGAGCCGTTGCCTTGTCAGCCACGGGTTCCTTACCAGGCATGAAAAACGGGATTGCCGTAAAGAGCAGCAGGAGCACAACGAAACTGGCTGTCGAGATCATGACACCCTGCACCAGGCCATTCCCGGTCACGATTCCCATCACCTCCTGGGGGCGGCGGCCTTTCAGCTGGGTGATAAATTCCCGCAGCTCGTGCAGGGAAGCGGTCCCATTGTCTCGTACCGAACGCAGATCGCGACCTATGCCGCTGCCGCCAGGTCGGTTATCCGATTGTCCTGCATCATTCATGCTTTATTCCTGCCTTTGTTCAAGTACGTGCACCAGGTCCCCGCCTTTTTCACTAATCGCCTCGATCACGGGCTCAAAGTACATGGCCTGGGCATCCTTGTGCGCTTTTAACAATACGACGCGTTCACCTGCCGGTGCATCGCCCAGTAGTGCATCAATCTCGCCAGCCAGCTGAGACTCTCCGACTTGCTGACCATTCACATAAAACTTGTTATCACTATCAATTAATACTGCCACCCGCGCGGCTCCGGACGCCGTGATCTCCGTGGCCACGGCGGGCTCCCAGTGCAAGTGGCTGTCATCCTCGGCACGCGCCAGGATCACGAAAAAAATCAGCAGGTTAAAGGCGATATCTCCCATCGCCATGCTGGGTACTTCCGCCTGGGAAGAACGACGCTTGATTTTCATCAGGTTCTCCTCTGCGTTAGGTCCCAGGGACGATGACTTCTTCTTCTTCTTCACGCTGGATGGTCACGACCCCACCCGCCTGTTCGATCAACTCGGTAATCGTAATCCAATAGGAGTAAGGAGTCTCTGGTTTACTCTTGACCACCACGACGCGATCGGACTGCCGGGTCGCCTTGGACAGGGCCCGATTAAGACCTTGCCGAAAGTTGCCTGGGAAGTCAGCAGGAGGCATCACGCTCCCGTTAAGATAGACGGCATCACGTGTCAGTTGTACTTTAATATTCTCAGCGGGTTGCTGCTGCTTTTCCTCTTCTTCACTTCGTGGCAGTGTCTGCTCGCGCCCACTATCCGGTTGCACCGAGGCACAAACCAGGAAAAACACGATCAGGTTAAAGGCAATGTCACCGGTGGCACTCGCCGGTGGTTCTGCCAGTAATTTTCGTCGACGACGCTCTTTCATGCGTTATTCCTGGCTCCCCTGCCCCGAATCGCCAGCTGCCGCCAACTGGATGGTCACTCCCTCGATCAAGTCTGTTGCGGACTGCTCAACCTGGAGGACAAAACTGTTGATCACGCTCGTGAAATAGTTAAACGCCACGAATGCTGGGATACCCACGATCAACCCAAAACAGGTTGTCAGCAAGGACACCTGGATACCACTGGCCGCTGCTTCCACGATATTCGTTTCACCCATTTGCTCGACGATTTGCTGGAAGGCCACGATCATTCCCTGGACCGTCCCCAGGAATCCAAGCATCGGCGCAGCGCTGGAAATGGTCGCCAGCACGGGAATGTGCCGTTCCAGTTCCGCCACGATATGGACACTGTAATCATCCATGGCCTTAACGACCTGTTCCTCGGTACGGGCCGCATCGTAATTCAACTTCCGCAACACATAGTATTTTCGTAATCCTGCTGACAGGACAGCGGGTACCGGACCCTGCTCACGATCACACAACGCCAGCGCATCCTCGACCTTATCTTCGTAGAGCAGATCCTGGACCTGGTCCCTGATCTTAAAATCATCCACGTGCAACATTTTCAGGGCGCGGTACCGTTCGATAATGACCCCGACAGCGAGAATACCCATGAGGAGAATGGGCCACATAAAGACGCCACCGTTGAGCAACAATCCGATCGCACCTGAATCCAGGAAACGTTCAATGTCACTCGGTTCATCACTCCCCGCTTCCTCGGCTTCCTCCTCGGATGCAGAGGCATTACCGCTATCCGCTTGCTGAGCTTCCCCGGATGGTTGCTGTTGATCAGCGGCTTCTCCGGTATCCGTGGAACCCTGGGAAGTCGGTGCGGCCGGCTTTTCCCCGCCGGCTGGATCCACGGCCGCAGCCTGCTTTTCCTGCGCTTTCTTCTTTTCCAGATCTCCCAGGATATCATCCTGGGCAAAGCCTAGCGGACTGCTCAGCCCTAAAAAGATACCCAGCAAGGCAGCGGTCATCATGCCCCTTGGCCTGGCCAACGTGAATTCATGGTGTCGTAAAGATGCCAATGTTTCATCCTCAAGTTGTCGCTATTCGAATCGTTACACTAGTTTTCGTTATCAATGCTGTTGGCTTCCGCTTCAAACTGATTCAGCATATCAGGTTCGGCCAGTCGTCCGCGGGCATACTTCGCAGCATCACTGGACGGGAAATCCGAGTGGCAGCGATAGTAGCGTCGGAAAGCAAACAGATTATTCTTGCCCATGCGGTAACTTTCACCACTCCAGAACATGGCATCGGCTCCCAATGGATCCTCGGGGAACAACTTGGCAAACCGGTCAAATGCTGTACCGGCCTCTCGATACTGCTCGTTCTTGTAGTAACACTGCCCGACGCGGAAGGCCATGCGAGCACCATGTTCGTGCCCGTCAAATCGTTCCAGGAACTTTTCTCCGACCTGGGCGGCGACCTGGAAATCCTCCGACTTGTAGAAATAATCCGAGATGCGAATCATCACGCTCGAAATCAGCGGACTCTTGGGATAGGTGGCAGCCAGCGTGACATAAGCTTCCAGGGCCTCGTCAAAATCACCTGCCTGCTCATAACACTGGGCCATCTTATACTGGGCATCGGGCGCCAGCGTATGGTCACCATATTGCTGCAGGATAATCTCGTAGGATGTAATCGCCTGTTTCCATTGCTCCAGTTCCTGGGAAAACTGTCCCAGCAGATAGGAAATGCGCGGTACGTACCTGGGATCGGGATAATCCTCGATCACCTCGTTAAGAATACGTCGTCCCGCCTCGAGATCCGCGGTCTGTTCGTCATTCCGCTCGAGTTGCTTGTGGCTCTTGAATAGCTCGAAGTAGCTTTCGGCAATCCTGAACTTGGTCTCCACCGCCAGGCCCTCATCATTGAATGCCTTGGTAAAGGCCGTGACCAGGCCATTGGTCCCAACGACCACGGGAACTTCCTGTTGCAGGTCGATCGGTTCCGTGGAATCTGCAGAACGCGTGTCGGTATAGGTCGCGGTCACGACATCTCCGAAGTACGATTCAATGAAAGGATCCTTGGCATCCAGGTTACCAGCCGTCGGAGTCGCCTTGGCACGGAGTGCAAAGGCAGCCGTGAACTCACCACTATGGACCGTCGTTTCGAACAGTTCCACGGTCTCTTCCTCACCAAGCTCCGTACTGATCGTGACCTGGACACGGTCGCGATCATTGGAAATATCCTGGTCCGGATCATTTACTTTCAGGAACAGCTTCTCACCCACGTGGAGTTGCTCGAGGGATTCCTCGTATTCTCGATCGGTTACCTGCAGTTGACCGGTGGCCACCAGTTTCCCGGCATGGTTGCGGAGTGCCCGTTTGCCTGACAGGTTCACCTCGTCACGGTACTGGGCGGTGATCGTATCCTGGCCGGTCAGGTTCAGTACCATCGCAACCAACCCTGGAAGTGGCTCAGCATCCTCGGCTCCATCATGGACACGTCCAATCAGTCCACGTGGCATCTCACCGGTAAGCGGAATAATCGCGGGGCTATCCTTACTCCCCAGTTGCATGATCACCTGTCCCACGAACCGGCCAGCCAGCAGGGCCTGGTTATCAGTCACACTCTGGGGGAGATCCGAATGGGCATTACTGACCACGCATTCCACGACTACTGTCGACCCTCCGGTGGTCTGCAAGGCCACGTTGATCTTGCTGGCTGAATCCTTGGCACGATCCGGATCGATGACCTCCACCAACAACGGCACGGCAAAGGCCACGGCGGACGATTCTGCTTTTTCCGTATCGGACAGGTAGACGGCTGATACGTTACCCTGCTCGGTCGATCTCCGGGCCAGCGAAGGAATGATTCGGATCGTTCCATCGGTCGGTTCGTTCACGAAGACGGCACGTTCTCGCGGAACCGTATGCCCCGGGAAGGTATTCTGGGTATCGTTATATCTCAGGTAGACCACGTCTCCCTGCTTGACGGTTAGCTGCCCCTCTTCCTTGCCTGCCGTGGTATCAATTTCGCGGGTAAAGATCCCCGAGTTAGGATCGGTTTCCGTGGCTTCCAGCTGGATCGGTTCGCCGTCATTGACGACCACTTCGACCATTACCTTGTCGATTTCATTGGTCTTGTCCTCGTCAAAATCGACCACTTCAACCACGATTCGTTCACCTGGATCAACGCGCATCAATTCCTTGCGTTGCGTCGAAACACCACCTCTACCTGCCTGCGACAAGGTGTAGGAAATCGCATTGATATCTGCATTGTTGTAGGTGGCGGTCAATTCATGCGTCAACAATTGACTGGTGTCCAGGTCGTTCTGTGTGAATTCATCGGTATAGGTCGCCACCACGCGATCTCCGGCCGCGATCTCCAGTGTCTCGTTACTGGCCAATGAAAGAATATCGGCATCCGTGGGAATCTGGTCCTTACCTGTTGCAGCATCACCTACTTCCACATGGTTAATCGCCACGGCGTCGCCCACGTACTCGTTAACAACAACGCGGGTGTAGCGGAGTTCTCGATGCGGGAAACGGAATTCCCAGGCATCCCCGTTTTTCACGACAGCATCATGCTCGACAGGACGTAATTCGACCGCCTTGAGTTCCATCAAGTTGGAGCTTACCGTTGCGGGAGTGAAAACAAGATTTTTTTGACCCGAGGCCTCGACCATCAGGTTCCCTGCAAAGAACGTTCGATAGGTATCCCAGGAGGCAGTATTCATCACCGGGTGAACCAGCGACTGGTTACCAAAATCGATATTCACGACATTCCCCGTACCGCTACGGGAATACTCCAGCCACAACTCGTAAACGCCCGGTGGTGTCCCGTCCATGTTCAGTGTCAGCAGATCTTCCACCGTATTCCAGTTCTGGGTCACCATCACTTCGGCCTTCTCGACGAGGGCAAACGTTTCTGTTTTCTTGGTTAGCTGCGCTCCCTTGACATCGATCCGCTTGATCACCTTCGGGGTCGTGAGAATCTCAACTTCCGTCGGCTTGGCTGCCACGAATTGTTCTGCTCGTAACGGTTGCAGAATCACTCGCTGCGTATCCACGCTAGCCATTGCGTAATCAAGTGCGGCTCCCTGCTGCTGGTTGCCAAAGGCACTGAAAGCCGTGATCTCGTGATGACCTTTCTCCATCCAGACATCAACCGTTCGCGACCCGGGAGCGACGGCAAGTTCGAGAACTCCGTTTACGACCAGGCCCGTCGTGTTACCGCGTACACGAAACCGTACGGCACCCGTTTTTTCAATATTCAACAATCCATTCCAGATAATGGAACGGGCCACCGCTTTTTCATCCTCGGGAATTTCTTCTGAAAACAGCAGTTCCGATTCCACGGTCGAGGTTTTCGCATCAGAAACACCGGCCAGGCCCACGACCTGGTTCCAGTCACGGTAGGAGAGATGATTGCCCATGACGATGGTTTGCTGGATCCCGGAAATTTCCTTGGTAACCGGAGCCACCGTGGCACGCTGTGGAAAGCTGGAAAGACGAAACCAGAATTCCCCGTCGTAACTTCCCAACAGGTCCATCCGCACGGGAGTATTGGTCTCCAGGGACGGCGTGGCGATACTGACTCGAGAGATGGAATACAGGTCCTTCATATCCACGGTCAGCGCCTTGGGAGCTGCGCCATCCGGCTGACTGGACCAGAAAGTCTTGGGATCCTTGTCAATCGCCATCAGGGGACTGTGATTAATCGCTGAATCAGTCGCCAGGGCACCTGCCGGTAGTTCCGCAGTTTTTACCTGGCCTTCAAAAATGCCACTGTGTGGTGCCGTCTCGGTAATGTTCACCTGGACCTCGTCACCACTATCCGTCACCATCTTGACCACCAGTTTGTCCAGTTCAGGTCCCAGGTCACGATCCGTGTCATCGACACGAATATAAAGTGGATTCCCTGGCTTGACCTGGTTCGAGGGTCGGGCCTGGGACAACCTGGCATCCCCTGTCTCTTTCTCCTGGTCAGCCAGTGCCTGGCTAAACGATATTTCCTCGTCACCATCGAGCGTGCTACTGGCAATTTCGAAATCTGCATTGGCGGCCACGCGAATATCGACATCAGACAACGGAACACTCTTGAATTCCTTCTTGAACTCATCCGGGTAATCACAACGGATCACATCTTTACCCGTCAGTTGCAGGCGGCCATCGCCGGCTGTCACCTCGCCCAGCGTGGTTTCAAGATCGGTCCGGAACAGACCTTTTCCGGCTCCCGTGGAAACCAGGTAAACCATTTCACGATCTTTTCCTGGTTCGGTGGTCACGATCACCGGGATCCGGCTCTGACCACGACTAATCCCAAGATCACTGTCATGGACAACGATCGAGAGCGGCATCCCCGGGGCATGCCGATTCTTGCTACGCCGCCCGAGTCGACCAATCGTGCGCAGCAGGTTCAGCTGATCAATGTAACGCTCCTCAACACGATAAACTTCTGCCAGGTTATAGAGTGTCTGGTTTGCAAGTTCGACATCCGGCACCCGTTCCAGGACACTGCGAAAAATCCCACGGGCCTCATCTCGATCACCGCGCCTGAAGGAGAGCACACCTCGCAGGAACTCGGCTCTCACCACGATCAGGGTTTCGGTGCTGTTGGCCAGCTTATCGAATACCTGCGCGGCCTGGTCAAATACCTTCTGTTCCATGAAGGACTCACCAATTCCAAACTGGGCTTCCACGGACTGGGTCGTATCAGGATACCGGTTGACGACCGTGGTAAATTCATTGCGAGCAATATCGAAACGACGTGCCTTGAAATAGTTACGAGCGAGCAGCAACTGCATGGTTGCCTTCGCTTCCAGCCCCACCTCCGCGGACTCGGTATTTTTAACAATCCAGGTGCGAACCAGGTCTTCCACGTAGTTAAAGTTCTCATCGCCACCAGCCGCAATCAATCGCTCCACGACAAATTCCACCAGGTCGACCGGCATCAATTGACGATGCTCATCAAACAAGGCCGTGTTCTTCGTGTAGAGTTCAAAAGCCAGTTCCTGGTCTCCCAGTCGCAGGTACAGTGCAGCCTGCAGCAACGGTGCAATCGGGCTGTCCTCGTCGATGGTCAGGCCCACCTCTCCAATCTGCGTGTAACTCTTGCTGACAAGATCACGAACGGCTTTCCTGCGTCCCTCGTCGACCCCGGAAAAGTTCTCCAGGATTCCTGTTCCCACGGTAGTCGCCACGACATGACGTTGATTGGCGGCTGCAGCACGCACGAATTGTGTCAACTGGTCAAAACCCCGATAGGTTTCGCCGCTCTGAATCGTCGTTGCCTGGTAGACCAGCAACTGTTGCGTCAGCGGGCTGGCAGCTGGATATGCTGCATCGGAGATAAACATCTGTGCCACGGGTGAAGCCAGTTCCAGGTCCAGGCGAGCAAATCGCTGGAGAAACTGTGCCTTCTGGGCCGGCGGCATTTCTTCATCAGCACGCAAGGGGGTCATGTAGGCCACAACCGCATAGGGATCCAATCCGGAAGTCCGGAAGGGACGTTCCACCCGGCGTTTCTGTTCCTGTTCCAGCAACGCCAGCAAGCCATTCCAGTCAACTTTCTGACCTTCCTCGGGCGCCAGGTAGATGGTAGCCAGTTGCTGAATCAGGTAACCGTAGTAATCCGATTTCTTGGCAATTGCCTGTTGCAGCAGTTGGATTTTCTTGGCGCGGTCCATCTCGAGGGCGAGCCGTCGCATCACACCATCTCGACTGGTGATGGTAAAGATGAGTGCATTGGAGGCGATCGTGAATCGTTCCAGGGCCTCTTTGGCGAGCTTCAATTCCTGCAGCACATCTCCCTGCTCGATGGTGTAGCTGGCCACGTAACCGTGCTTTTGTTCTTCTCGCTTGATCCAGCTGTATGCCTGGCGGGCCAGGTTCACATCCTTGTTGCGGCCTGCGCAAATCATCATGCGTCGGTGCAGATCCGGGTCACTCGTCTTCCATTGGAACCTAAGCATGTGCTGCATGGCTGCGCGACAGTCTTCCGGCGTACCATAGTCTGTTGCGAAAGTAATATAATTGCGCGCCACCTGTTCGTCCGTAGGAAACTTCCTGACCCACTGGGCATAAAACGGGGTTCCCTCACCTCGCTTAGCGGTCGGTGCATAACGTCGATAGTAATCTGTCTGCTGGTACAGCAACCGGGTCGCCATCTCGTTATTCATGGCGTTGAAGTAATTGGGCTGCAACAATTGGCTACGAACCTCAGCTGATTTCTTGGTGGTTCCCGAGGAGGTAATCCACAGCTTCAAAAGAGGATCCTGGTCGGCGGCGGCCAGTTCCTGTTTTAGGATTGCCGTGCGTGTCTTTAGTTCCTTGTTCGACTTATTGGCCGCCAGCCAGGCCTTTGGATAGTTGAGCAGGTTGGCATACTGCAAGGTTTTCTTCCGGGCCGCCAGGACCATCTTGACATCATTGCGGAAGGTATTGTCATCGGGAGAATTGACAAAAAGATAACTGATCATCGTCTGGGTATCACTACTGTTTTCAGCCCAGCGAGACAGGAACTCCCGGCACAATGCCAGTGATCGATTCTTATTCGCCGCTTCACCCGTGTAGATACTGAAAGCCAGGTAGCGGTACAAACGAGCGCGACTGGCGGGATCCTGCTGTTTACCAATCGCGGCACGGAAGACGCGCTCGGTATCCTGCAATCGAGGTAGCTCACTGCCATTTTCACGCAGGAAAATACCCGCGGCATCAAACGTGACCGCATCTCCCTGCAGGGCATCACGAATGAGTGCCAATCCCTTGGGCTTGTTCTTGGCTCCCAGGTACTGGTTGGCCACGTACAGTTGCAGGGTCCATTTCCTGGCATCCGTGGGATACTTCGACTTAAACTGGTTCATCAGGCCTTCTGTCTGCGCCGGGTTCGCCTGGCTGTTGTAGACATTCATGACCTGGGAATAAAGGAGATTGGCCTCATCTCGTATCTGTCGGACTCGCTGGTAAGCAGCCGCCGCGTTGGTGTATTGCTGTAATTTCTCGTAATTTTGCGCGGTGAGCAGATGCCATTGTCGCTGGCTGTTCGCATCCCCCGCCATGCCACGCTGGAACAGCTTGGCAATCA
>Ga0315331_10000049_pt1 | contig 57723 bp, 51 predicted proteins | sample M160m34915metaG_FD_203456 | JGI IMG/M metagenome (GOLD analysis project Ga0315331, IMG submission 203456) | Ammonia-oxidizing marine archaeal communities from Monterey Bay, California, United States - M1 60m 34915 | ecosystem: Environmental > Aquatic > Marine > Intertidal zone | place: USA...
ACATGCAGCGGGCTCTTTCTTTTTTGTGCAGCACCGTCTCACGTGACACCGACTTCAAACGCAGTCCACGTAAGTACGGCTATTGTCAAGCTGCCTGTTGCCTGCCGAAGACAGCAACCCTCTGGAAGATGAGTGCGGCTAATCGCTGTCCACCAGAAGCCGGGCAGGTGGAACCTGACCAGCCATAACAGCAAAGGCAGCTTCCAGTTCGATCTCCATCTGAGCGTTGGACGTACCTGATGCAATGTGTACGTATTCGCCACCGCTCATCCGGGCAATCGCGTCCATCAGGACCGTGTCCGCACCATCGCCCATTGAGATCGTGTGAACGGTATAGCCCGCATCATATGCCTCCTTCGCTCGAACAAAGGAATGCAGAGCGGCCCGCCAATTTCCACCGCTGTTGCCACCACTTACGTAGCTGCTGTCAATAACGACATCCGCTGAACCGTCTTCATCAAAGTCGGTGATATCATTCCAGTTCCAGCCGGGCGGCAGGCTGCCCGTACCATATCCATTTGGATATTGATTGGACTGACCATCCGTCATCAGCAGGATCGCCGGCTGAGCTCCGTAACGCCCCTGATCGCCGAGCAGAGAGCTGGCGTCTTCAAGGCCGTATCCGATGCCGGTAGCACTGTTGTAGTGCCCGGCCTGCTTATGACGTTGAATAGTATTAATGGCCATTACGTCATTAGTCAGATGTTCACCAGCCAGATCAACGGTAACATCTGCGCCATCGTCCCAAAGTCCGGTTTCAATTCTTGACGTTGTCGCATACGTGACCAGCCCCAGATGATCTCCGTAACCCAGATTATTCAGGAATGTAGCCAGCATCGTGACACCTTCCTTCATCCCATGGTGAGGATAGATCGGAGCACGCCAGAGATCTTCCGACTCGCTGTTCGCCTTCTTCTGACTGATCAGATACTGCATCAGCGTTCGGTATCCGTAATCCTTTCTGTATCCGTAGCTGCTCAGGTTGTTCTTTACGTATTTAATGTAGCCCTTCCATAGTGCCTCACTTTCGCTGGCAGAAGGCTTGCCCTTCAGATTTCCGTTGGCCGCCTTCCCTTCCTGCGGAAACGCTACGTAATCGTCCTCCCCGACGCTGGGGTTGGTAATGACAATCCACTCAGCGTCGTTGTTGCGACTACCCAATGAGCGGACGTCAGACGTATGCGGACCGGACTGCCAACCACCTTGGTTCGGATAGTCCCAGAGCGTTACCGAGTACCCGTCCGGAACCCGAAACGAGTTGATGCGGTCATCGAGATTTCCGCTCATGGCATTCAGGTCATATACTCCAACTCCCAGCTCCACCATGAAAGAACGGTAATTATTACGGTTGTAAAACCTGACTTGAGACTCACTATCGCTGCCACCCAGGTCCAATTGATCAAAGATTGTATCTGTATTGTTGCTGCTGACATAGGTGCCGCCGTACGAATTGATGTTTCCGAAACCAGTGACAGGGAACTTCTGAGTTGTAAGATCGTCACTGAATCGTACATCTGAAGCGACCAGAGTGTCCCAGATATCATCCAGACCATCAATTACGCCACTAAGTCCGAGTCGGCTGACCGTATCCGAGCGCATCTGGCTGTCAAACGCCATTGACCCTGAATAGTCCAGTACGGCAACGATGTCGCGTGATTCGATGAAAGCGACCGCATCAGCACGAATAGCCTGGGCCCGCTCACCAACAACCGGAGCAAATATCAAGGGAAGTCTTGCGTCCGGCTTAGTCGGATCTTCATTCGTTTTTCGTATCTCAACTTTCACCATGTTATACGGCGCAACCCCAAAGGACTCCGTATAGGTTATTCCGTCTTCATTGAGCAGACGATTTCCCAGGGTGACGTCGATTGCAGGATCGATATAAAATCCGTTCAGTTCCGCAACATCGGCAGCCATCGTCCTGGCCGCTGTTGCAGCAATCGCCTGGATTGTCTGCATGTCCGTTTCACCCTGTTCGGCCGCTGACCGGATTCCGATGACAATTTCCTGAGCTGCCGCCAGCGCTGCAGAATCGGCAGCGGCCTGCATTCGAGTCTTGGTGACTGTTATCATACCCAGGTCAACAGACATCCCAACGAACGTCATGGACGCCATCAGGCAGACAACGGCCAGAACAACAAACACCCCCTTGCGGCGATGATCTTTCAAGTGCCTCATAACAGATAGTAATGTCGTTCTTTTCATCGTCCCCCCCCACACAGATCTGAATTGCACAACGCGCGAATGCCACCGGTCACCCGCTGTCTTCACTAGAATCTCCCGAGTCAACTGGAAAGTGCGCCCCCGCCCAGCCCAGCGCGCAGAATAAGAAACGCTCTCACGTTTGAATTAGTCATGTGGTTCGATGGAAACAAACTGATCGCCGAATATGGCATATTGATTTCGATCTTCATCATCTGCAGTGCGTTGTCTTCATCAGAGATATCGAACGGCAATCCAGCACTCTGCCCCTCTGCGTAGACAATACTGACCGTCAATGCGGATCCCGGAAGACCGGACGCGGTGACGTAGTTTCGAATGTCGCGTTCAATCTTGGCATTCGGTGTATCACCGGATTCGACGACATCACCCCAGTTCATGTTGGCCAGGCGACCTGCTTCGCGGACAGACGACTGCATGATTGTGCTGGCTCGTAGAGCACTGCCCATTTCAATCGTGCCCAGAACCAGAATCAGCATCACCGGAAGAACAATGGCTGCTTCGACAACAGCGACCGCCTTTCGGCTGCTGGTGTCGACACCGGTCCGATCATTACATTGACGAGTTGTTCGCATGGTCTGAATTTCTCACTCTTTTCTCATCACAGCCTGCCCGTAGACATTGATATCTCCGACCCACCGCGGACCAAGAATACCGACTTCACCATAAGGAACGACAATCCGCACAATGAACAGAGCGCCTCGCTCAAGGTCCTCCACCGCCACGTTCGGCAGGGCCGCGTAATACTCATCGTCGAGAGATTCGGCTTCGAGTGTGATGTCATCAAAACTGCTGGCGTCTTTCACCTGAATGATGACGTCTTCCAGGTCAGCATCGATTGCCGAATCCAGAATGTCGTGCGCAAGCGTTTCTACCTGGTCCGTTGTCGTTTGATCTCCGATACCCAGTCGAGCAGCGCGGCGGGCTGCAGAATTGAGCGTGTGGATCGTCATAAAAACGTGCCCGAACTCGATGAATCCAAACAGGAACGTGAAGAAGATCGGCAGGACAACGGCGGTTTCCACCATCGTTGCACCTTTCCGTCTGCACCTGTTTCTGTTTTGAAGAAGCCTCATCGGGAAGTCAGATCTCTGGTTATCAAGTGAAAAATCCGAAATGCATGTCGCAGTGATCGTGTTCACTATTCAAACCTACAACCAGATTCCGCCGCCGCCGCAAACATTTAGGGAACTGCGGTTGCTGAATTCTGCGCTATGACGCGAAAATGCAACTTGAGGTGATTTCTCTATTCAACATGCCGGTCGACGCCTGCAGAACCGATCTGACTCTGCTTCCAGCGTGCAACATCTGTTGCTCTGACGCAACGCGCATCGGTGCCAATGATGCTTTCCGTACACGCGATCGCAAACGCATTTGACCAGTGGACCGAGTCGTTACGAATGTAACAGTCACAACGATTCGCTGAAGAAGGCGTACTTTGTTTGTAAGGCCCAATGCAGTGAAGCGCTGCAGCCACACTCCAGATGTGCCTCTATCGAGTTCCCACGGCCCTGATGCTGGTGGTTGCGCCGGTCTTCAGAAAAACTGCCGGCACTGTGTCCCCAGCCTGTCCATCCAGGTATCAATCCGAAAAACTCAAAATTGCCTTTAATCGCTCTGAACACCAGTGACGTTGGCGTCTCAACCTGTGAAGGACGGTGTGCATCGGCGACATCGAACATAGTGATAAGTACACTGGCTTCCAGACGGGGAAGGCATGTTGTTGACGGAATCGTGTGGTCTTGATGTCGCCCTGTTGAAGCGGCCTTTCTTGTTCTGTTACCTTTGACAGACGGAATTCTGTGTCGTCACTACGCTGGCAGAAGCAGTCAGAGAAAAGGCCGGGCACCTGGCGTGCCGGGGAACATGCTTAACGGCTGACGACCAGTTTTCGAAAAAATACGTTCACAGGGCCGCGGAACTGCAGCAATCGAAAATCGAAGGACGTGCACTGCGGCCACAGGGCCGCATAAAACGCCGGAACGAGCAAGACAGACGATACTGATAAAGAATTCCGGAACGATCATTGTGCTGATGCTGGGCACCGTGTTTTCCTTCGCGGGTGGAGTCGCCAGCTTTGGTTTCGGCAAACCCCTGCTGGACAGGGCCAAAGCCAGCACCGAATGGTCAAGCACTGACGGTGAAGTCATCGAATCCGAAGTCGAGACGAGTGGCAATAACGATGGTGACACCATGTACAAGGCCATGGTCATCTACAAGTCCTCGCTCGACGGCGAAAACTTGGAATCAGACCGAATCTGGTACGGCGGTGGATACTCCGCGAATGACTGGTCAGCCATCCAGGCGGTCGTCAGGGATTATCCCGCCGGGAAGCAAGTTAGTGTCTACTATTCACCCGACAACCCGAACGAACCCGAACGAACCCGAACGAACCCGAACGAAGCCGAACGAAGCCGTTCTGCAGCCAGGCGCTTTCTTCAGCAGTTACCTGCTGTTTGGCATCGGGCTGACCTTCGCAGTCATTGACAGCCTGATGCTGGCGGGAGTACTCATCTATCGAATCTGTGGCGCCACATCGGGACCTCAGAAAAATACGTTCGGTGGCGATGTGTTCAACAATGACCATGATTCATTCGACACACGCAATTCTGGCATGGAACTGTTCACCGACGGTTTTTCTGACACCTCAAGCGACCACGACGATTTCTGATCCAGCCCGGACCGCTGCGAATCGACCGGGAAGCACAGCGTGGGTATGCGAATGAGGCCGGAGTAACGCCCGTCCCGTGTCTGTTCACTCGCCTCTATTTCCGAAACATCTCGTTCTTTTCGTCACCGCGCGACAGCAGATAAGCCAGCAGATCCAGGATCTCGTCCTGATTTAACGGCTTCAACAGATTGCCTGGCATAATCGACGTTTTCGATGCCAGAATCTCGTCGATGTCAGACTTCTCGACATCCACAATCTTCGTGCTGTCTTCAGGGTCCGTCAGCACGCTGATCTGCTGGTCGTTCTCAGAGACGATTCGACCGCTGATCGATTTCCCGTCCGACGTGACAACTGTGCTGGCCTTGTACTGATCGCTGATGACTTTGCTCGGATCCAGAATCGCTTCGGTCAGCGCATCAATGTTGAAACGACCGGCCAGTTGAGTCAGATCCGGACCAGTGGCCCCGCCGTCTCCGGCAAACCGATGGCACAGAATGCAGCGAGTGGCCGCGTACATCTTCTGGCCATTGGCGAAGCTGCGATTCTTCAGACCCGCCTGTGCCAGAGCTCGCACTTCATTCAGCGCCCAGTCCTTTCCGGGGCCAGCCGGCTTTGGCAATTCCGGTGCCGTGAACGGCGTGCGGGCACCCATGGCTTCCAGCATGACTCGTTCGTTTTCAGTGGTCGCAGCATACGCTTCGTCACTGATGTTCTGCAGGAACTTGCGGAAGCTGTTGCCGCCAGACCATGCCTGCGCCCTGGTGAACCAGCGGAAGTAGTTGGCTCGCGATTCCGAGGTCCAGCCGACCTTGGCAACTCGCAGACAAAACGCGTACCACACCTGCTGCTTATCCGGCTGATTCGCAATCATCGCATGAATGGCTTTTCCATATCCCGCGTTACGAGCCAGCAGGTCCGTCATATCGATGTCCTCGCGCTGAGGTTCCTGATTCATCAGCTCGACCGTCTTCGCAACAACCGTAGCTGACTCCAGGTAAACCAGCAACTGACACAGTTCACGGTCCAGCTCTCTGTTTCCCGAAGGGAACGAGGAATCCAGACGTGCCACGAAATCAGCAGGTGTCCCCTCCTCAGGAGGCCCCAGACGAAGAAAGACAAGCGACAGCGCCCGAACATAATCCTGCTTCTGCTCCGCTGACAGAGCGACAAAATCAAGTTGTTTAAGTGCACGCAGCATGGACACCTGCGATGCCTGTTTCCATTCCCGAGCCGATTCTTCGGACAGCTCGCGTGCCTGGGTGATCTGCGACACAGGTGCTCTGGCCATGGCGACAGCAACCGCCAGAATCACGTCCGGACCGGCGTTCGACAGATCGGCCTGCTGTACGGTGCGTCCGTCAAGGGACTGCCATAGCACCTGTGAATTGAAAAACGCATTCCGTGAAGCCGTCTTCAGGAATCGGTCTCCTGACTGAACGTCTGCGGCAGCACTCTGCAGAAACGCGTTTGATTCGTTTGACAGTGCGGGACTCATGGACGCTGCGGTTCCGTGGAACTTCTCCAGTTCGTGTCGGTGAGCCCGCTGCTCCGCAAATGCCTCGTTCTCGTAGTGCTGCGATTCGACCGATTCCTGCCCGACATAAGTCACACGAAACAGTTCCGACTGAGTCCCGCGGCCCCCGATTGTGAAATACAGGGCCCCGTCCGGACCGGCCGCCACGTCTGTCAGTGGCAGGGGTGACCGCGATACAAATTCTTCCCGTATTGCTTTGTAACTGCTGTCCTGAGGTTCCATATGGACGGCGTACATCGTGCCAAAGGTCCAGTCGCAGATGAATAACGCCTTCTGATACTTCGTCGGGAATTTCAATCCGTAACCGAAATCGACGCCCACAGGTGAACCGGGGCCGATGTTGACCAGCGGCGGCAGACTGTCCGGATAATGCGACGGCCATTTGCCGGTACCACTGCGCCAGCCGAACTCGCTGCCACTGGTGGCATGCACAACTCGAGTCGGACGATACCAGGGTGCACCGTAATCCCATTCCATGTCTGCATCGTAGGCGAACAGTTCGCCATCCGCATTGAAGGCCATGTCGTAGGGATTGCGGTATCCGACGCTCCACATTTCCCAGGTTTTCCCATCGGGGTCCGTGCTGGCGATCCAGCCCCCCGGAGCCAGTTTGCCTCGGGCATGACCATTGGCGTCCCACATGCGAGGCAACAGCAGGTCTTCTTCCCAGTTCGTGGGTATACGACTGCTGTAAGCTTCGTTTGTCAGCTCTTCGCCGGCCTTGAACGGTGGATCGGTATGATTGCCGGCGATCACGAAGATGCGTTTCCCGTCCGGCGAAAGACGCAGCGAATGCGGGCCGTGCTCTCCTCCGCCGCGGAAGTCTTTCAGTTTGACACATTCATCAAACTGATCGTCCCCGTCCGTATCGCGAGCTCTGTACAGTCCACTGCCGGGACCGCCATTGACGGAAAAGTACATACTGTCAAAGGCGTACAGCATTCCATGAGCGCCGGTGGGCCGGTATTCGCACTTTGAAAAGTCGATTGGCTCAACAATGGTTTCGCTGCCAGTGCCGGAAGTCTTGCCAACATCCGGAAGAGTGATGCGGCAAATGCCCTTGTCGCCCTGATCGCTCGCCAGCAGACGGCCCTTGTTGTCAAACGCGATGCAGACCCACGAACCCAGTTCATCCTTGGGTACCGTAAACAGCTTCTCCACCTGAAATCCCGGTTGAACTTCAAATACGCCACGCGGAACGCGACCTGCGTAACTGGCAGATGCAGAGAACACGCGGCCCCATGGATTGTCGCCGTAACTGCCCCGCAATGACACTTTGCTTCCGTTATCCCCGTTCTTCGTCGCGATCGTCCAGTCCGCATTCGTGACCACATGAGTCACATTTCCGTCCGCATCCTGCAGGGCCAGCTTTAATACGAAGGCCGCAATGCCACCTTGATTAGCCACCTTAGCACTGATCGTGTTTTGCCCTGCGACGATGTGCTTCGTCACATCAGCCGACATCGCTTCTTCCCATGCCGCGCTGCTCGCAACCGGCCTGCCATTCACAAAGACGGTACCGACGTTGTCGCTGGACGCCTTCAGAAATGCCGCCTTGATGCTGGACCCATCAAATGTCGTCTGCAGAACGTAATCTTTGTTGTTGTCCTCACCCCAGATCCATTTGGCAACGGGGCCGCTCTGAAACTGTGGATCTGAAATCTGAGGTCTGACCTCAGCGGCCGGCTGTGACTCGCCCCCCTGTTCGAACGACGCCTGTATCTCAGGCTGCTGCTTGTAAACGCGCTGGGCCGAGGCAAGTGGACACGCAATCAGAACAAGGGACAAAACAACAAAGCAGCGGAGCATGGAGAGACCTCTGGACAGGAAGACGCGTGGACGTTGACGGATACAGATTAGCGTACAGACGCGACACCGTGCCAGTCTGCTGCCGTTTTCCGTGAGCGGACGAATGCAACCAGGACAGGGACTGGAGCAACGAACAACAGAAGAGCAATAGCAGGCTGGACGCAGCGAAGCGCCGTTCCGGCACCGTCGGTGGGCGTTTTCGTTGTTGTCATTTCCATTGCCGCAGCAGCGTCGCTCAGCTCCTGGTTCCGGCGTACTCCTCTGTAACTCGATGGATTTCTGTGATCGGGACGCCATAATGATGAGCAGCAGGATTGTCACCAGACACAGCGCGGGAGAACAACAGATATGTCGCCGAATGAAAACACGCAACCAAAGTCAACACAACAGAGTTCTCGCCGGGAATTCATCAGAGCCGCAGGTGCTGCGACCATCGCGACTCAGTTCGGAGCCACGTACATTCCGGCTCATGCGTTCGGCAAGATGGAAAAGCCTGCCCTGGCGGGTATCGGGGCCGGAGGCAAAGGTCGCACTGATATTGTCCAGTCACGTGACGCAGGATTTGACGTGGCAGCGCTGGTGGACATTGTCGATGCAACGAAACTGAAAACCATCGGCGACAAACGATTGAGATCGATAGCCGAAGTTCGCAGCAGCTTCCCGAAGGCCCGCTATTTCTCAGACTACCGCGAAATGTTTGCCGAACTGGGCGACAAAATCGATGCCGTGACAGTGTCGACTCCCGATCATCATCATTTCCACGCCTCGATGCTGGCCATGCAGACCGGCAAACATGTGTACTGCCAGAAGCCGCTGACACACAGCATCTGGGAAGCTCGCATGCTGGCCAACGTCGCGCGGGAAACCGGTGTCAAAACTCAGATGGGTAATCAGGCCCATGCCAACGATCACATGCGTCGTTGTGTGGAGTTAATTCGTGCCGGCATCGTCGGCAAGATAGAAGAGATTCATGCATGGACCAATCGGCCCATCTGGCCGCAGGGTTTTGCCGCGCCACCGCCAAAGGAAGAAGTTCCTGAGGGGATTAACTGGGAACAGTGGGTCGGACCAGCGCCGTGGATTGATTACAGCTCAAAGATTGCACCGTTTTCCTGGCGTGGCTGGTGGAATTACGGAACCGGAGCGCTCGGCGATATGGCCTGCCACATTATGGACATGGGGCACTGGGCGATGATGCCGGCCACTCCCAAAAGTGTTCAGGCAGAACAGAACGGCGCCACAGAGTTTTCGCCGCCGATCAATTCGAAGATTACCTGGAAATTCGGGGCCAATCAGTATTCGGCGAAAGACGGTTTCAGATTCAACTGGTACGACGGTTATGTCAATGCAGGTTTTGATCGTGATGGCTGGAAGCTGGTCAAAGATGGCAACGACTACAACCACCCGTCAGAAGACGTGCTGGACGGAGAAAGCTTCAAGGATTACGGCAGCGTCGTGATCGGCGAAAAGGGAAAACTGTTCTTCCATCGCAGTCGCAACAAGTGGTTGGTCAAACCGTCCGGCATTCTGGACGGTTTTGATGAGCCGGATCAGACCATTCACCGAGCAGGTGGCGACAACTACGGTGAATGGATGGACGCCATCACCGGAAAAGTCGAACAGGGGCAGTCATGGTTCGGCCAATCCGGACCATTGACCGAAACGGTGCTGCTGGGCGTTATTGCTCAGCGAGTTCCCGATACTCGTCTGCAGTGGGACGCCGAAAAAATGCAGATCAAGGGCCGGGCGGATCTGCAGTCGCTGATTCAGCGGGAGTACCGCGACGGCTGGAAGATTGAAGTCTGACAAACGCTCACCAGGAACCTCATGAACGAACCTGGTCAGTAGCGAGCAGACGTAGTTTCGACACCAGCGCACAGCGCCAGAAAGTGAATTCCCGCCGTAGTCATACCGCAGATTTGATTCACTCGTTGGTGCTGTGTGGTTTGAAACCACATGTGGATTATGGTTCACCAGCACCGAATCGCCAGCAGAACCTGGCGTCCCAACCCCTGGAACTGGATCCAGGAAATACTCGGATCCCAGCGACCACGGTGTCCCGACGTGGTCTGCGCACGGTTGATTCCGGGCCCTTCGCAGACCCCATTCCATAGCCCGAACATGCAATAGTGTTCGTTTGTATGCTAATCCCGATCAACATCCACGCGCGAAACGGCGGATGCGATACAGGCAGGATCCGCATAACCAGCCAACGTGGCATACCCTGTTTCTCTACCCGCCCCCCTGAACGGCCTGTCCCTGCGCAGGGCATTCCCATCCATAAACGACATACCCTCCAGGTCATCATATTGTCACATTGCGCGGCAGCTACGTCCTAACCATCGATTTTCTGTTCTCGAACACAGTATGTCGCTGCACAATTTCATGAAACAAGCTCGGCAGGGCTTGGCGCGCAGCTTGTATGACAAACGCGCGAAGCGGTGGTCACTCAGGACGGCTGGGCAACGCGTCCGCTGTTGGTAACAGCCCTGGAAGAACGCATCCTGAAGAGTGCGTCTCCGCTGGCCGTTGTGGCAGAGGCTCCGGAGGCAAGCACGGACAGATCTCAGACCACTAGAGCAGTTTCCGGAAAGATGTGGCCGTTCGGGCTCGTGGGAAGCGTCCATAGCGGGCCGAAAAACGTTTTTCGCGGCCACAAGTCAGCGTAATACGCTGTAATCAACAGATGCTGGATTTGGTTGCCGACTCAGTGCTGCCCGAACCGTCGGCAGCTACGGTCTGCAGCCCCGCGACCGCGCAAGAGCGGGAAGCCGTCCTTATTAACAGTTCAATCAGTGATCTGGATCAAATGATCGCCGATCTTCAGTCAGAGGATGGGGCTGATTTCAGCCCCATCCTCGAGATAATAGTGCTGGATTCGCAGCTGGACGGTATTGCTCAGATTACTTCGGTATTGCCGGACTACCGGGATGTCAACGCTGTCCGTGTCATTTCACACGGCAGGTGTAGCGGTCACAATCACCGATGTTGACACCGTACCCGTGGCAGGCATGGCAGTTGTCGGCGTCGACAAGACCAACGGAACATGGCAGCATAATTGAGGCAGGGCCTCAACGGGTTCGTGCCGGAGAGGCCGTTTCTCCACCCGTTCACGCTGAAAAGAAGCGTGAACGGGTGAAATTGACCACGACTGCATGACTCACTCGGCCAGCCGTCTTTACTGAAGTTCACGAGCCTCAAGCGGCAGCGGAACCAGATCGTCTTCGACGGGATCAGAATCCTGCAGATCGTCGACACTGATGGAGACTTCGGTTTGTGACAGTCGAGTGTTCCGACGATCCATGATAACTCGGGCAGCTTCCCGAATTTCGCTCTCGCCCATACGTCGCAGGCTGCTGATTTCAGTCAATGGGGCCATGACCTGAGCAACCCGACCAACAGTTGATTCCATCATCGCCAGTTCCACCAGTGTGCGACGAAGTCCTGTCAGTGAGCGAACGTGTGTCGACACTTCAGTCTGGAAGTCATCCAGAATTTCAAGTGTCTGGACGGCAGACGCCACCTGGTCTGTCTGCTCTCCTAGTGAATTCTGCAGTCGAATCATCTCATCAAGATTCGCTGCAGCCACTTCCAGGTTCAGACCGCCATTGAGAGTGTTGTTCATCGCCACCAGCGTGCGGGCATTTCCATCGGCAACATCGATACTGTCTGACGAGGACAGTATCTGCTCTTTCAGGGCGTTGAGTTTCGATGCTGATTCCTGAGCAATGGCCAGTTTTTGATCTGCTTTTTCAAAAACGTCTGCCGCAGCAATCATGCGATTCTGCAGCCCGACGAATTCATCAAACTTCCGTGATGCCAGTTGCAGTTTTTCATCGCCGTCGACCAGTCGCTGAGTCAGTTCTGCCAGGCTGGCGATGCTGGTACTGGCCTTTTCGTAACCGTTGGAAGCTGCAATAACTCGTTTTTGCAGAGCCAGCATGCCGTTCAGGGTATTGTCGGCCACTTCCGTCTGACTGCTGCCGCTCAGTACCTCGTCACGAAGACTTTCCAGGTCCGCGACCTGGCCAAATGCGTCTTCTGTCTGCTGTCGCGATGCAATAATTCGCTTCTGAACTGTCGCCAGACGGTCCAGAAACGTCATGGCCGCAGTGGCCGATTCGGACTCTTCTTCCAGCGCCCTTCGGAGGTCTCCAATATGAGTCATGGCGACACGCACGTCGGCCAGCTTGCTGTGCTGATCCTGCAGACTGCTCAGCAGGTCGTTGGTTTCCCAGACGTTGCCACGAGTGCCGGCAATTTTGTCCAGATGTTCGTCGGAAAGATCCAGGCGGGTTTGAATGCTGTCAAGACGCCCCTTCAGTGGGCCCACCATCATCAGCTGCATGCCGAAGAATACTACGGCCAGTGACATGAGCATCGAAATCCACATGAAATTGCGGAAGCTTTTGTTCTGTTGATTCTGACTGCGTCGAACGGTCGTCGTCGTGGTCACGCCATATCCTCCCGGTACTGTTTGAATTAACGGATCACCTCTATTGCTGCTGTCAGTGAAGCGAAGTCGCGTATAGGTCGCCGCGACTGCCCATTTAAGCTGGGAAGCCAGCAGAAGCAGCCTGCACTGACTGAAAGGACAGCAGATTTCGGTGTGAGGCTCAAAGCCCCGTTAGATCTGTAAATGTCTGCCCGCTCGCTCTCAGGCATCTGTCTTCACCAATGAGTATCGCCACGTACAGATCACTTAGTTGCCCCAATCAGATTCCGTTCGGCGATTCTTGCCGAAATGACAAAAGCCTCCGCGGAACGAGCGGATTTCGCGGCGTTCGTGACAGAATCAGTGAAATCAGAAATGATGTGCGCGGCACTTTGAAATCTGCTCGATAACGAAGTTTTTTGCTAAAGATCGAGTCTGAAAACGTGTGTATGCGTGTGTCGGTCAGCGATGCGCCGCCGGCGTCACTGGCTTCACAAGGCTGCGGGACTCGCGCTATCGGCACAGAGACTATTCGACGCCATTGCTCTCGGTGCCGTCAACCAGACCTGTCCAGCGACGATACTGCTGAAGTGCCCGTTGGTGAGTATCAAAGGCCAGTGACTCTGCGGAAACTGATTCCACGGGCAGAAACGTCCATCCATCAACCTCACCCGGCTGAGCACTCATTCCATCGAAATTGTGTACTTCGACGACAAAAAACAAATCCGTCACGGGAATGATGACCCCGCAATAGGCGTATTGATTCGGGAACGACGCCAGATACTCGACTGCCCCCGCCGACAGCTGAAGCTCTTCCATCACTTCACGCTGCAGTGCCAGCTCAGCACTCTCGTCAGGATCCACAAATCCGCCCGGCAGGCCCAGTTTGCCTCTGCCGGGGTCTTTGCCCCGAACAATGAACAGCATCTTTCCCGACTCGTCCACAATCAGGGCGGCAACGGCAGTACACGGGCTGAAGTAATGAAAATATCCGCACACATCACATTCAAAAGGCTGTTCACCTTTGGTTTCGGCCGGCCTGCCGCACCGCGGACAATGCTGCCATGCGTCTTTGATGGGAACGGAGTTCTTCACGGGTACTGTGCGCCTGAACCTGAGAAACGAAGTCTGACAGACGGTATCACACGCCTGACAAAGTGCGGCATCGACGTTCGGATTTGCTTATGGCTGGTAACAGCAAGTTTCGTATCGGAAGATCAATGGTTTTTTGCGGACAACGCAGAATTCGGCAACTGAACCGGTCATCCGTGATGGTCAGGCAATCACTGAGGACGACCGCCGGGATGACTGGATAATGATTTGACCGAACATATTCTGCTCCGTAGACTAGATTTACGAGAATACCTGCGATCATTTACGAAAAACACGTGGGGTCATGTTTCGCCGACAGTCACGCAAATAAAACCGCACCTCCTGACGAACCAGCGGGGGGTGATGTAAACGAAGGGAAATACGATATGAAATTGCTGCGGTTCATTGTAGCCGGACAGGCGTTTCTTGTCGCCACATGGGCCATCACACCGGCAGTATGCGGTCAGGGCACAAGTGCCGGCGAAAATCGAACCGTAACAACGAACGACGGTTGGGACATCAAGATGACCTATTTCGAGTCCCCGGCTGGCAAAGAGTCGCCCGTCGTGATTCTGTTGCCAGGCGCCGAAGGCCTCGAAGAAAGCATGACGCGCAAGGTCTGGGAAGGCGTCGCCAAGGCGTTGCAGAGGAAGGGAACAGCAGTGGTCACAGCTGATCTCAGAAAGCACGGGGACAGCGCGCCGGACACGGAAGATGCGAATCCTCGCCTGCTGCGACTGGGGCCAAACGATTACGGGTTGATGGCGACACAGGATATGGAGGCGATCAAAGCCTTTCTGCTGAATGAACACCAGCGCGAAAAACTAAACATCCGAAAACTGGGGATTGCAGCGGCCGGCTCCAGTTGTATGGTGTCCGCAGCATTTGCCGCCAACGACTGGCTGAAGAAGCCGTGGCCGGACGCTCCGACGTTTGCTCAACGCACACCCAAAGGACAGGATGTCCGTGCCATCATGATGCTCAGCCCAAAGTCACCGGTCAAGGGCCTGAATACGACGGCCGTGATCAAACAGGTCGCTGATCCGGCAAAGCAGATTGCCGTCCACATCTACTACAATCCAGCCGACCGGGCGGAAAAGAAGGCGGCCGATTCAGTCTTTCGATTCCTGGCCCTGAAAAAAGCTCCGGATCAGGAACCTCGCCAGCTGAAGGAAGGCCCACCAGAGAAGAAGTACTCTGCAGAGGGACTGCTGACGGCTAAAGACAAGTCAGGCAACGTGGTAATGGAAAAACACATCGGTGATTTTTTCCAGGCCTATCTCAAAATGCGGGAAGATCCTTGGAAAACACGTACCAGTAAGCTGCAATGAGACTCCACCAGGAGTCCTGAGTCATCGTTGTGACAACAGAACACGGCCACGGCGAATATGTTGTCGACAATGATTCGGCAGGGACAAAGACTGATGGCAATACTGACATTATCTGTCCTTGAAGGGCTGGAACGAGGACTCGTCTACGAAGACCTGGAAACACCGGTCACGATCGGGCGCGAAGAAGACAACGTCATTCAGTTAAATGATGAACGTGTCAGCCGTGTCCACGCCAAACTGCAGGAAGACCGCAGTCAGGTCATTCTGACGGACCTGAACAGCACAAATGGCAGTCGCGTGAACGGCCACCCGGTGCAGTTGAGGGTTTTGCAGCCTGGCGACCACATGCAGATCGGGCGATGTACACTTCTGTATGGCAGCAACGCTCAAATCGCCGAACACGCAGAGCGTATTGGCGTTGAGGTCGCTGCTTTGACTCCGCTGAATTATTCTGCCGATCCGGTGGTTGCATCGGCATCCGATTCTGAGGTTGAGTTTCAGATCGTCGAAGACCCAAGCCCGGAGAACCTGCAGCTGCCGCTGTTTCCCGGAGGTGCGCCCATGCTGCCCGGTCACCTGCAGCCAGGACAGCGCGCCAGGATCAGCGATGTCCTGAGCTACATCCATGAACGCATGCGCGATGTCGCGTTCGAAGCCTCAGAGCCTGAAGATCGTTCGCCCGAGTCATTCGTCCAGGTGCCCTGGGAGAGGTGGCAGAACATGCTGATGCTGCAGCGAGACCTGGCAAACTACCTGCGAAAGATTGCGAATCCGGACTGAGACCGGATCGCCCGTCAACCTTACGCTACGCATCGTGCGCCGTGTGGACAGGCTTGGCAAAAATCATTCGTCCGGCGCTGCTCTGCAGCACACTGCTGACGACACTGTCAATTTCCTTGCCAATCTGTGCAGATGACCCTTCACAAACAACCATGGTGCCGTCATCCAGATATCCCACTCCCTGTCCGACGCCTTCACCTTCCTTGATGATCCGCAGTCGCAGCCGTTCACCGGGAATGAATCTGGGACGAAGGGCATTGGCGACATCATTCAGATTGATGACCGGAATCCCCTGCACACTGGCCACCTTATTCAGATTGAAATCATTGGTAATCACCCCGCCACGCAGCTGCTTAGCCAGTTCAACCAGCTTATGATCAACGGCCATTGATCGAAATTCCTTTCGATTGGTCTCGTGAACGCGAACGTCGGTGTGCGTACTTTTCTGCATCGTTGCCAGCACCTCAAGCCCGCGACGGCCTCTGATGCGACGATTCTTGTCGTTGCTGTCCGCTACGTCCTGTACTTCAGCCAGAACGAAATCCGGAACAATCAATTGTGACTCCAGAATCTGAGTTTCCACGACATCAGCAATTCTGCCGTCGATCAGCGAACTGCTGTCAACAACCAGAGGCCTTCCGCCCTTCAAATCTCTGGCAAACTCAACGTACGGAATAACAAATCGAAAGTCGTCTTTGGTCTGCAGCAGCAGCGATACGCAGACGTACGGCAAGACAAGCAATGTCATCATCACCGCCAGCCCGTCGTAAGGCGGCTTTACGATTGGTGTCAACGCCTGAACCATCAGGTACGCCAGCAGCACTCCAATCAGAACGCCGAAATAAACCGCAGAAATGACCTCAATGCGTTTACGGCGAATCAACAGGTCCGCAATTGTGACGACCTGACTGATGAAAAGCAGTACAAAGAAAGCAGCCAGCTTATGGTCGTTGACAACGCGGGGAAGCGTGGACAAAGTACCATCGACATCTTCCGGGTTTATGTAAGTAAGAATTGCGCCAGCACACACCAGCACATAGGCAACTCGTAAAATCGCAAGCAGCATTGGAGTTAACCCGCAGGGGTAGGGTGACTGGGAGGGGGCGTTGACGGTGTGGACCTCTATTGTGACAGAAATCCGCCGTGAGACAACCACCCGCGATTCGGAATTCACAAGCCACCTGCATGTTAAGCTGGCACGGGTATGCGATTCCGAACAGGATCAAAACATTATTGGATTCTGATGCGGCCAGACGGTGACATGCCCCCCCGAGATACACGAAATGGTTTTCGGCAGGTTTCGCGATGGCACAAAAAAAGCGACGATGAGTCGGCCAGGAACCGGACTACATCGTCGCTTTATTTTCAACAAAACAGTTCCACCCTGCGAGCTGATCACCGGTGGAACCGCAGGTTAGGGATAACCTTTGATGCGTGTTCCCCCGTGAGGATACCTCACGTTCCTCTTCCAGCCGGGGCGGAAGGATGGGGCATTAACCGTTATTGACAAGGAATGACGACCGCTCTTTCAGCTTGATCCGCTCCGCACGAGACAGATCTTTCTGCGAGCCGGGGAACGGGCAGACTCACGACTTTCTACCCGTTCTCGCCGTCAGCTCATCATTAACTCAGGTGGTTAATTAACTCCTACCTTTCGCCACCTTCTTAATTAGTTGCAACCGCCAGAGGCCGGAGCACAGCAAGAAGGAGCACAGCAGCTAGCGTCGTTACCACAACCAGCTGGAGCACAGCAGGTTGATTCGCAGCAATCAGCTGGAGCACAGCAGCTGGCGTCATTGCCACAACCAGCTGGAGCACAGCAGGTTGATTCGCAGCAATCAGCTGGGGCACAGCAGCTAGACTCGCAGCAATCAGCTGGGGCACAGCAGCTAGACTCACAGCAACCGTTGTCACAGCAGCCACGTCGGTGCTTACGCAGACGAAGCTTCGGCAGCTTGAACTTTGGCATTTTCAGTTTAGGAAACTTGAAGCATCGCTTCTTGCATCCGCCACAGCCTTCGCCACAACCGTCGTCACAGCAGCCAGCCGGAGCACAGCAGCTTGCGTCGTTTCCACAACCAGCTGGAGCACAGCAGGTTGACTCACAGCAACCGGCCGGAGCACAGCAGCTTGCGTCGTTTCCACAACCAGCTGGAGCACAGCAGGTTGACTCACAGCAGTCAGCGGGAGCACAGCACGTGGCTTCTTCACCACATCCACCGCAGCCGCGACTTTTGTTGAACAGACCAAACAGGCCTGCATCAGCGCTGCTCGCCACGGTCATGATGACCAGAGCAGCTGACAGAGTAATCCCTCTCATTGTTTTCTTCTCCTGAAAATGAGCTGAAGGGGAGGTGAGGATTCCCGTGTCGCAAACAACGCGGATCACGGATCAAGTCCTCGTTCCAAAAATATGGGTAACACTGCGTTGTTTTTTCGGGACAAGGATCTTTGATCATTCATGCAAAGGCAGATAAACCCCTGCCAGGATTTGAACAGCGTATGCGTGTGCCGGTTGTTCCGGTTACACCGCCCCTACACTCAGCCAAACCGTTTTCTTCGGACTTTCTGACATGGAACGCTGAGGACCGTTATTCGCATACTTGCTATCCCTGCCGGTCGACAAGTGGTTTCTGCAGTAGAATGCCCGTATGCTGGCCAGCAAGTCAGCGTCGTGAGTCTCGCCTCGTTTTCCTTTCAGTTTCCTGACCGTTCCCCCCGTACTGCCAATGAACGTGCCGACAGAGAATGAGATCCGTGACGCGACATTCGCCGTTGAATTCACGCATCGCCTGCGATTTACACATGATGTGTTTGGCGGCGATGCCCACACACTGACGGAACTGCTGGAAAGTTCTGAGGGCCGAATTCCCAAAGTGCAGTTCTGGCTGGACGATCAGGTCTCGCTGGCCAGCCCGGATCTGAAGCACAGAATTCAACGATTCTGCTCACGCCACGACCAGACGGTTCAGGTTACGGGGAATATTCAGGTTGTGCCGGGTGGGGAAGGTGCCAAGAACGACATCCACCTGATCGAACGCATGCTGAAGTGCTTCAACCATGCGGACCTCGATCGTCGCAGTTACGTGATCGTGATCGGCGGCGGAGCGGTACTGGACGCCGTGGGCTTTGCAGTCGCCATTGCCCACAGGGGCCTGAGGTTGATTCGTATTCCCACAACGACACTGGCTCAGGGCGATTCCGGCATCGGCGTTAAGAACAGCATAAATCTGTTCCAGAAAAAAAACTGGGTAGGAACGTTTGCTGTCCCGTGGGCCGTCATCAACGATCGAAAACTGATCGAAACGCTCAGCGATCGCGACTTCTGCTGCGGTTTCTCTGAGGCTGTTAAGGTTTCGCTGCTGAAATCCGGGACATTCTTCGAGCACATTCATCGGGATGCGCCCGCCATTCGTCAACGTAAAGCAGAAGCGTGGGCCGTGATCGCCGAATCTGCACAATGGCACCTGCGGCACATCACAGCAGGCGGAGACCCGTTCGAAATGCTGGAAGCTCGCCCGCTGGATTACGGCCACTGGTCCGCTCATAAACTGGAAGTCATGACTGGTTTTGAGCTCCGCCATGGCGAAGCTGTCGCTATTGGTGTCGCCGTGGACACAATATACTCAAGCATGGCACATGGATTGTCGCCTGCAGATGCAGACCGAATCCTTGACTGTCTGGAACAGCTGGGCCTTCTGCTGGATCACCCCGCCCTGCAGGACACGGAGGCGTTATTCTCCGGCCTGGAAGAATTTCGGCAGCATCTTGGGGGGCGACTGACGGTGACGATGCTGGATGGGATTGGCCGGCCCATTGACGTTCATGAGATTGACCATGAACTGATGCGCCAGGCAATTTCAGTAGTCGCCGAACGAGTCAGCAGAAGCCGGTCCACAACCTGACGCTGTGCTCGGAAAACGGTCAGCCGGACCGACGATGTGAGAATCACGGTTCCGGGCCGAACGTCTCAGCCGGTACCAGGTGACAGCCCCGTGACTCGCCAAACCAGGCGTCCCCTTGCAAAAAACCACTGAACTGGCAGGATGTGCCGAAACTCTGCGTGCGGTCAGGATAACTCTGACAGCCGACACTGTCCGGGCGGCGGACCACGTTGACCCATATGTCGGAAAATGCGACAAGGCACACGCTGTTTGCCGGCCTGTGATCCGTTCTGCGCGGTGCCTGGTCTGACGCAGAAACATCCGTCTCCGCAGCATCCCATCACTCATCCTCTCTCTGCTCTCTCCCTCTCCTCATTCGTCGCCTTCTCAGCGATGTATGTCTGACAAGCAAGGACTTTGTCATGAAGTCTGCAACGTATCTGACCGTTCTTTTGAGTGCGGTCTTTTGTACCGGTTGCGCCCAATCACTGTTAAATCAGTCTCTGATGGAACAGCGAGTGATTGAGCGTTTCGCAGAAGCTCTTAACGAAGAAAATGAACCCGCCCTGCGCCGGATCACGTCGACGCGTTTCGAAGAAAAGGCTCTCCAGTCGGAAGACGTCCTGTCCGACCTTCAGGTACTGCCACTGCCCAAGAACGACTTAACGGTTGTAGAAGTGACAAACCTGAAAAACGGGGGACGGCAGGTCATCGCGAAAGGCGAATCGGGAGGCAAGTACCAGTTTCATCTGGTCAACGACCCTAAAAAGCACTACTGGGTGGTTGACGACATCATGGTCCGCCAGTTGAACAAAAGCACACGCGTCACCAAATCCACCATTGAAGTGATGGATCTGTTGATAACGCTGCGACAGTTCCTGACCGTCTGGGAATCCGGCGAACGCCATGAGATTCTGGCCATGACGTCTGCAGACCTGACGGATTCGCTGCAGCAACTGCCGGATGAATGGCTGCAGGCACTGACAGCCCGAATCGCTTCCACTTATGAAGAAGGCATGGCTCGCCGGCCGGAAGCCAACCTGAATGAAAACGACGCAGTGGTCAAACTGCCGGCAAAGAATGGACATCTGCTTATCAAACTTGTCCGAAATTCTGACGACTGGCTGGTTGATGATGTGGAAGCTCACAACCATCGCGAGAAAAATCACACAGGCTCCGTTCGAAGACAGGCAGACGCTGTCAACGCAGTCAATACGTTCCTCACGGCCTACGGTGCCGAAAATCACGATTCGCTGCAACGAGTCACCACAAACACGTTCTATTCTGATTCACTGAAGCTGGCCGATCTGTCCATCATTCAATTACCGTCACCCACAAATGTGCCGGATGAATTTGATATTCGAGCATACGAAGACAAATTGACGGTGATGATCCCGGCCGGACGCGAAATCGTGCGCCTGGATCTGGAGGAACGACAGTCCGAATTTACGGAGGCCGACATCGCTGCCGGAATCGGATCGGTGTCAGCCGAGAACGAACCACGGTTCCTTATTCGTGACGTGACACTCTACGAGCGGGCAACGCGGCGCCAGAAATCTTTATCGTCCGTATTCACTGCGCCAACACGAGCCTCATTCTTCCTGAAAGCGTTGTCAGAACGTGACCATGAATCCGTTTCCCAGTTGTCATCCGCTGAGTTCTCTCGAGCGACATGGCAACGACTTCCTCCGGAAATCCTGTCGACCCTGTCGATTCCCGATTTCTATGACGAATCGCTCAGTCTGACGGACAGCCACACAGTGGCACACCGCACAGAACTTGAGTTTACAACCGGGGGTGGCCTGTTGCTGTCATGCCGCATGGTCAGTGAAAATGGAGTACTGAAAGTGGACGACATTCAATATCCCGACGGGCAGGGGCAGGTGACATCGCTGCGGACACGGCTGGAACTGGCGGCGCCACTACTTGAATTTGCGACAGCATGGAACCAGGGGGACATGCAGCTTCTGCAAAAGTCCTGTTCATCAGATTTCAATCGGCTGGTGTGGAGTAATCTTGAAGGCGTGCCAACACAATTTCCAACGCTGGCGGCACAACTCAGACAACCCGTCCAGGATACCCGTGTCACACAGGAACGCGCCACGGTACAACTGGGCTCGCCCGGCCGGACGGTCGTCTCAGTCAGTCTGATTGTTGAGCACGACTATTGGGTCGTCGACGAAATCCGACTGAGTCGGAACACCGGTGTGCAGGTTGGCGTTCGGGAAACGCTGCGTGGTCAGATCGCCGCAAGACTGTTGAACGGATCATACTCAACCGTACAGTCTGCGGCGGGCTATGACGTTGTGCGCCCCATGAACATGACACCACCTGATTTCGGCACGAACGCCCTGAATCAGCGTCAGAGCCGTCTGGCGGCCGGAACGGATGCCCCGCAGCATGACCTCCCGAACGGCAGGATCCGGAAAGCGTCGGCGAAATTCGTGGAGGACGGCCGTCAGGGATCAATCGACCAGGCGGTCTATGAACGGAATCCCGACGCTCAGCAGCCGCGTCTCGCGGAGGTACCAATCAGTCATGCTGTGTACACCAGGGTATATCCGACGGAGCAGTCCGCTGCTTCTTCCACCGAATCGACGATTACACAGGCTCAGAGCGTCAGCGGTGTCAAGGTGTTTGGCCCACAGGCTGCAAGAATTGCGGAATCATTCGATGCACCACCACCTGCATCGCAAAGCCCCAGCCTGTCCGACCCGATTGATATGACCCCCGCCGACGGCGGGACGTACACATCCACAGATGTGACATCACGTCAGGACTTCATGTACTTCGGCCCCGACAAAGAAGTATTGTCTGCCCCTTCTTCAGCCGCGGACACCCGGCCTGCGCCGGCAGCGTCAAAACAAACGCTGACTCAACCCGCTGACATGCCGATCACGATTCAGTAAAAGCGTTACAATGTGCAAGCCGCATGCACACGTCTGCTGACATCCAAGACCATGGGCAGCAGGAATGCAACGGCGCTGTGATGCCCGCACGGCATGCGCACAATCTGTTCGGGCGGCAGTCCGATTGTTGTCGCCAGCTTCTCCGAACAACTCGGCGGCACCACAATATCGAACATCGCCACATACAACGTCGTCCGTTCCGCCGGCAGCCGATGGGCCACACGTGCAGGTTCTACCTGGTGTAACCACTTCGTCAGCTCGGCCCCGGTACGATGCGTTTCCATCTTCTTCCGCAGATCAGCGACTTCACGCTCTCCCTTTCGAAACATCCCGGGCAGATCGGCGCCTGCCATCAGGATAAAGTGCTGATCGAAGGCTGAATCCAGACTGCCGGCCAGCGAAGCGACAAACCCACCCAGACTGACCCCCAGTATGCTGACATGCTTCTGATCAACACCGTTTAGGGATTTAATAACATCAGCCGCTCTACGGGTATCCATAGCGCCCTGTCGGATTCCTTCAACAAGTTCCTTTCCCTGATCCGGCCGTCGTGCAGCACGTTGCCCGTAACCGGGCAGGTGAACCATAAACGTGTGAATTCCGGTGCGACTTAACGCCTGAGCGATCGCTCTGCCGGCATGCATCCCACGGCCCGACTCATGAACAACAATCACCGCCGGGCGTCTGTCTTCACACAGGACATGGTTCTGCCGAGCCATCCGCCACTCGACAAACATTGGCCCCCCCGGCCCCATACAAGGCGATGGGAAGGAAATGCCGCGGTCGAATCCGGAATCAGCGACCGGTTTAATCGTTGCCGTAAACGCTGCCGGCGGCCACAGAAAACCGCTCAGACACGATATCGCATCGTCGCTTTCTGTCATCGGGTCCGGAGAAACCAGTGAATCGTGACACGCTGTCGTCTGAGAATCCAGCAGAAAAACCAGCATCAGGAATGCAGACATCGTCGTGACGTTTCAGAAATGTGGGCACAGCACACGGCTGTGCAAGCATAAGACGAATGCAGGCGATATTTGTTCGCCCACCTTAATTTGATTCAGGCCGCCGTCGATTGGGGACTCTGGCAGCAGCAGAAACCAGACGGGAATGTCGGGTGGGGACGCAATTCAATACAGTCACGTCCCTGAGAAGCATTATTTCGACGTCTGTGCCAGGAACAATACTTGATGTGCGAAACGACCGCCAGGCTCTGTCAATCTTCCGTTGACGCGGCTTTCGACTGCCGGTGTGCTTGCAACGGTGTTGCAGTCTGGCCAGAATGGCCGATCATCGATAAATATTAGCGGAAAGCAGATCATGCTGCTCTCTTCAATCGGGTTCGGGGCCCGAGGGGTTCCGTTTCTGGCACGTCCATTGAACGAATAAGGTCAGCAAATGAAGTTTCTTGAAGGTAGAACTGTAGGTATTGACCTCGGCACAACTTATTCAGCCATTGCGTACATGGATAACGATGGCAGCCCTACGCTTGCCAATAATGCCGACGGACGCCCCATCACGCCGTCTGTGGTCCTGCTGGACGACGAAAGTGTCGTCGTCGGGCCGACCTTCGAAAGAATATCAGTCGCTTCGTCAGATCAGATCGTGGAAGCCGTCAAACGTGAAATGGGTAACAGCGAATACCATGTGCTGTATCAGAACAAGAAACTGACACCCGAATTCATCTCTGCTCTGATCATCAAGAAGATGAAACAGGATGCAGAAAAGAAAATCGGGCCCATCGCCAACGCTGTAATCACGGTGCCCTACTACTTCAACGATGTACGCCGAAAAGCAACTCAGGATGCCGGACGAATCGCCGGCCTGAACGTGCTTGACATTATCAATGAACCGACCGCGGCAACTCTGGCCTATGCGTGGCAAAAGGGAGAGCTCGGTCGCAGCGATCTGGCCAACGAAGAAAAGACCATCCTGGTGTATGACCTTGGTGGTGGAACGTTCGACGTGACGATCGTCCGTTACACACCAACCAACTTCCGCGTTCTGGCCACCGACGGTGACGTGATGCTGGGAGGGCTCGACTGGAGCAAACGACTGGCGGATCATCTTGTAGAACAGTTTAAGCAGAAGTACGGTGAGGATCCGTCAACGGACCCGGACACCATTCGTCAGTTCCATCAGGAATCAGAAGACGCCAAGCGTGACCTCAGTGAAAAATCACAGGTACCACTCAGCGTATACTTCAAGGGCAAGACACTGTCCGTATCACTGACGCGGGCTGAGTTCGAACGAATGACGGCCGACCTGCTGCAGAGAACTAAAGATACAACTGAACTGGTTATGCAGCAGGCTGGTGTCAAAGCCGGTGTCCTGGATGAAGTGATCCTGGTCGGCGGTTCCACTCTGATGCCTGTCGTCGAACAGATGCTGCGTGAAGTCACAGGCCACGAACCTTCACGTGAGTTGATGCCGGAACGTGCCGTCGCCGAAGGGGCGGCCATCCATGCCGCGATCCTGGAGGCTCGACACGGTGATGGATCCAGCAAGGTTGTCGACAGTGTGCAGAAACGACTGAACGCTGTCCGAACCAGCGACGTCAATTCACACTCTCTGGGTATCAAGATTTCTGATCCAAGCGACAAGTCCCGCAAGATTAACCACATCATGATTCCTAAGAACACACCTGTCCCGCACAGTGTCAATCAGCGGTTTGGTACAAACACCGATGGCCAGGAACGAGTCCACGTGGAGATTCTTGAAGGCGATGCCATCGATCCGGCAGCCTGCGAACTGATCGGTGACTTCCGCGTCTTTAACCTTCCCAAGAGTCTGCCGAAGGGTTCTCCAATCGAAATTACGTATGCGTACGACGGTTCCGGACGAATCAGTGCGGCAGCCAAAGAACTGACCGGGGACAACGAAGCGTCGGCGGAAATCGTTCGCGAATCCGGAATGAAGGATGCGGATATTGTTGACGCTCTGGAAGTCCTGACAAAAAGCTATGACATCGAATAGTCCTGTCGCTTACGCTCATGAACTCCAGCCGTGTCCTGTGGACGCGGCTTTTTTTTCGCACGGTCCTGCAACAGACCAGCCACAGACACTTCGATGCAGCATTCCGATCACTGTCGGTGCAACCGGCAAAAGTTCAATCCGTCTGCGCTGAACGATTCCCTGCCAATCCTGCATCATCGCACCAATCGGCTGATGGCTCGAAATTCTTCCGTGCCGGCTTTCTCGCACCATTCGAAGGCGACGCTTTCGGCCGTGCAGATCACGACACCGGAATCCCGCAGGCGATTTACCGCTGTGCGGCGATCAGATTCACGACGACTACTGACGGCGTCTTCAACCACGAAAACCCGATATCCCTGAACCAGCAGATCCATGGCCGTCTGCAGCACGCAGATATGTGCTTCAATGCCGACAATGATCACCTGTTCACGACGTTCAGCAGCCGCAACGGTGTCGAAGGACGCGTTCAGGGCCTGAAATTCTTCAGCCGCGCTGAATCGGATCTTCTCAAACCGATGTCTGGATACCGGATGGTGAGCAATCGAATCAACGGTCGCCCCCAGTCCCTTTGGATATTGCTCAGAGACGACAACCGGAACGCCCAGTGCCGCGGCCGCATCCAGCAGAAGAATAATTCGGCCTTCGATCCCGTCGGCGTTGTGAATGGCAGGCATCAGCTTTTGCTGCACGTCAACGATCAACAGCTGTGAGTCACGATGACTGATCAGCTCGGGGCTGCGACGCAGGTTTGCCTGGTTTTCCGGTTGAGTTGATTCCGACACGACCAATTCTCTGGTGGGTTGAGTCTGACTGCTGTGGGCAGAGCAACGTCTGGTCTTACATGACCACCCGGAAGTCTATCGACTGCTGAGTTGATCGCCTACCGTCGATGTAGCAGTAGCAGTGGCAGTGGCAGATCGTGGCTGGACTATTCCGCCTTCGACTTTTCTGCTGAGGCGTCGGCAGAGAATGTTTCAGAATAGACTGCACGAGATGCCGTCCGAGCCGCTCCCGACTTAAATCCCGTGGTTTCCGAAACAAAACGAAACACCTGGCTACGGTTACTGTCAGGAGCAAAGCCAAAGTCGCGTGGATCCCTGCCACGCAAATGAATCGCAACGGCCAGAGCAAGATCTCCGATTTCAACAAGGTATCCGGTCCTGTCTCGTTTCCCAATCAGGACAAACTTGTTCATGAACAGCGACTCCAGCAGTGGCAGGTCCTGAACGGTCCCCTGTTCAGCCAGCAACATCAGTGCTGGCAATGGGTAACTGCCACGAGCGGTCTTCAGCACTCGGCGAGCCAGAATCGGCCCCTCCGGAATCGGGTGACGTCGAGCGAATGACATCGGCACTGCCGGCGCAATACGCTCCCGCAGAATGTAAGCTCCCGCAAGACGACTGAGTGCCGGGCCCTGCGTCGGAGAACGCACCAGGTCCATAAACTGCGGTTGCTGCAGCATTGCGCTGATGCCGGTGGAACTGCCTCCCGGTAACCGGATCTCACCGTTGCTGGCCAGCAGCAGCACAGCGGCATAAGAATCCACAGGAAACGGTTCTTTCCTGGTAGATGAGGGCCGCGTCGTCTGAATCAACTCAGCAACTCGCAACTGAATCTGTGCCGGAAGCATCTTTGGCGAATTCATGGCTGTGCCAAACAGAGCGGCCTCAGAATTCAACAGGCGAAGAAACAGCTCAACAGATTTCTTGTCAGAACCAACCAGCTTTGAAAATCGGCTCCACTCAGGCAGAGCACTGGCGTCTTCTGCAGTCAGCGTATTCTGCAACTGACTCAACCGGCCCCCAAATGACTCACGTGCCAGATAACTGAGAATCGACCGGATCTGAGCCTTCACATCAGGAGTACTGGTCGGCTCCACCTTTCGCAAAGCGTCAATTGCAATCTGTCCGCTGTTCTTCAGTGCGTCTCTGGCCGATAGTCGAACCTTAAAACTGTCCGCTCCCAGATCCTCGATCAACTGGGCGACAGACTTCGTCGGGTTGTTGTCACGACTGTCCTCCTGAGCTTCTAATCTGCCGGCGCAAATCGCACCGACGAGCAGCAAAGCTGTCAGGCTGGCGGTTCGGAATGCAGGAGGCAGGACGTACATCGGAGGCAGGCTCAGCGCACTGTGGTGGCATGTTTGTGGCAGGTAAGACGTATAAATCATCGATATCTATCGCGATTTCAGGCATTTTCGGGGGAAATATTGGTCCATAATTCCCCGCAATTCTTCGGTCGAACCGTGCAAACCGGACAATCCGCAATATTCCTGGTGTTCTACCGGGGTCAATCATCTCAGGTCACTGACTGTGGATGCGGCCGGTGGCCTTCCTTTGTCAGGCCCGACCGGGCAGTGTCCCGGTAAAACTGACCTCAGCCGGCCCCGTCAGCCGGACGCGGCCCGCATCGTCCGTGCATACCTGCAAACGTCCGCCTGGTAGATTAACGATGGTCTCACGATCTGCTGAACAGTATCCACGCTGTACAGCCACGATGCCCGCGGCGCACGCGCCAGTGCCGCAGGCCAGCGTTTCTCCACTGCCGCGTTCCCATACACGAACCGTGAGTTCCGTCGGTGACACCACCTGCGTCCATTCCACATTTGTGCGATCGGGAAAACGTGAATGGTGCTCGACCTGATGTCCCACGTGCCGCACCACGCGATCCGTCAACTTGTCAACAAAGACAACGGCATGTGGATTCCCGAGCGACACGGCTGTGAACTCAAGGTCCGAATCGACACCGGGCAGTCTGACACCAGGCAGTAATTCTGAATCGGTCGCAGCATGTGGCTGGCCCATGTCCACACAGAAAACTCCGCCGCCGCCATCACGGTCCAATTCTGCAGTTGAGACCGTCACCATTCCGGATGCGGTCTGAATCCGACAGATGCCGGAAACGCGGTTTCGCAGGTGCATCCACAGTGCCACGCACCTGACACCGTTGCCGCACATCGCACCTTCACTTCCGTCAGCGTTCCACATACGCATTTCAACATCAGCGTGATCAACCGGCAACATCACGATCAATCCGTCAGCCCCAACGCCGAAGTTTCGATTGCTGACTGTGCGTGCCAGCTGTTCCGGAAAATGTGGCACAGGCGCGACGAAGCCGTCAATAAAGACATAGTCGTTGCCCGCGCCGTGCATTTTGATGAAAGCAATGTTGCTCAACGATTTTCAACCTGTAATCATGTGACCGCACCGGATCGGAATGTCACAAATGTTCTGGCGGCGTTTTGCCGCATGGTCGTTAAACCTGCCGCCGTGACTGACACAATTATCTTACGAATAAAACTGATACTCCGTAACGTCCGGAACCTGTTTCAAAACTACTGGGGCATGACATCCGGGAATCCGAAGGTGGGCAAGGGATGGCGGATGAAGCCATCCAACAGACTTCCCTCACTTACGCGGCGGGGGGTATCCGGCGATTCAAAACGACTGGTCAGAAAAACGAATCGTACAGAAACGGATCTTCGGTTGGCCAATTCTCAGGTTTAAGCCTCAGACACAGAACTCAATCTGGCGGCTCTGAAGCATTCATGCGACAGTCACCGCATCGGAGGTCTCAGGGAATCCCCGGCGGAATACGGACAATGAACGTCCAAGTCGGTCACCGGCGGTACAGCACGTGAACGATAGAGAGACATTTTGTGGCAATCACGGTTGCTCAAATAATACACGAGGAGGGCTCAGACACAGTTTTTTGTCGGATTCGAGTGTAAATAAAGAGGCATTGGCTAATGCAGGAACGAGGAACCGTCAAAACGGCGGGTCGGCTGGAAAAGCACTGCAGCAACGCGAATGGCAGGGAGAAGCTGCAGAGCAGCCGCAGATTTGCGGTTGACGATGTGACGAGGCAGGTAAACCCCTCTCCGGCCGGCTCGATTTTCGTTTTCCAACGGTTAGGCAACACAACTTCGAACACAGTGCGAATTTGCCCGTACGTCTCAGTGTTTCCGTCACTGAGCGTTGTTATAAAAGCAGGGAACATATTCGGTGCTCCGGACGTCATCATGTGCCGACGCTGTTACGTGACGGCCCCCAGGCCTGTTCGAGCTGCGGCTCCGAGGCGCTGCTCGCATCTGAAAACCACTCAATACTTTGAATTGATTCATCGAACGAAGCCGGATACTGGCTCTCAGTGTGTCGTTCGATACGTAAATATTTGCGAGTTCCTAAAATGTCTTTGCAGATTTATCTGTCAGGAAAACTGGTCCCTCAGGAGCAGGCTGTTGTCAGTGTGTTTGACCACGGGCTGTTATACGGAGACGGCGTTTTTGAGGGCATTCGTGTCTATGGCGGCAAAGTGTTTCTGGAGCAGGAACACATTGATCGTCTGTATGAAAGTGCATTATCGATACGGCTGGAAATTCCGCTTGCGCCAGCCGAATTGACTCAGGCCGTGCGAGATACCGTCGCGGCCAACGATATCACCGACGGCTACGTCCGTTTGGTCGTAACACGTGGTGCAGGCACACTCGGCATCGACCCGCAGCGCACCAGTAATCCGCAGGTGATCATCATTGCAGATTCGATTTCTCTGTATCCGCAGGAACTGTACGACAACGGGTTAAATCTGATCACGGCCAGCACCATTCGAAATCATTCCGCCGCGCTCAGTCCGCGCATTAAATCGTTAAACTATCTAAACAATATCCTGGCAAAGATTGAAGGTACAGATGCGGGCACGGTCGAATCTCTGATGCTGAACCACAAAGGCGAAGTCGCAGAATGCACAGGCGACAATATTTTCATAGTCAAGAATAGTGTGCTTAAAACGCCACCGCCGGAGGCGGGTATCCTGGAAGGACTCACGCGAAATGCCGTCATCGGACTCGCCCGAAATGCGGGAATCGCAGTCCAGGAAGTTCCTCTGGTGCGGCACGATATTTTCACAGCCGACGAGTGTTTTCTGACCGGGACTGCCGCAGAAGTCATAGCCGCTGTCAGTCTTGACGGCCGCACCATAGGCTCAGGAAAACCGGGACCAGTGACCGGTGACCTGCTGGAACGCTTCCGCAGTCTGACTGCGGCCTGAGGCGGGTGGCCCGCCAGCCGGAGGGAGCCGCTGCCTGGATCCGAACACGAATGCTCACATCAGCCAGAACAATTCCAACCCGATCTTCAGGAACCGCTGAAGTCGCCGCTGCCGGTGAGGAAACAGATGCCACGTAACCGCGATCTTTTTGACGATTCCACGATGACCTTCGGCGAACACCTTGAGGTGTTGCGCGTTCACGTCTGGAAGGCGCTTGTGGGTCTTGTGATTGGTGTCATCGCTGCACTCTTCTTTGGTGACAAGATCATCGGTGTGCTGCGCCAGCCGATCGACGACGCCCTGCGTCGTAATAATCAGCCTGTCGCTGAAGATGATCTGGGCGGCATGAATTTTTCTGGCTTTCTGGAACAGCTGTTTTCTGACAAGGAGAAAGAAGAACCTCCCGAAGTCGTCATGGAACCGGCAGTTGCTGAGGATGAACTGGTCGTTGAAGTCCCTCTGAAAAGTCTTCGTAGCGCTATCAAGGCCGCTGTTCCGAATATTGTTATGGATGTTCCTCAGCCGGATATTGCGGACTCCAATGCCGCTGATGCTGAGACGGGGGGCGACGAGGACGCCACGCCACAGACAGCCGCTGATATTTCGGTGCCGCTTGTCCTGAAGTCCGAAGATATTGCTCTGTTTAAGAGGACGGCCGATCGCTTCAATCGGCCGGTCACCTACAAGGTTGAAGAAGCATTCATGACGTACATCAAGATCAGCATGGTGGCTGGCTTCGTGCTGACGTCACCGTGGGTGTTCTATCAGATCTGGCTGTTCGTCGCGGCAGGGCTGTTCCCCAGTGAACGAAAATACGTTTATATTTATCTGCCGATGAGCCTGGGGCTGTTTCTCGCAGGCGCCATTTTCTGCTACTTCTTTGTCTTTCCGATCGTGCTGGATTTCCTGATCAGTTTCAATAAATGGCTGGGCATCGAAATCCAGCCACGGCTGTCAGAGTACATCAGTCTGGCGTTGATGCTGCCAGTCATGTTTGGTATCAGCTTTCAGTTACCGCTGGTGATGCTGTTCCTCGAGCGGATTGGAATCATGACGGTCAAGGGATATTCAGAAAACTGGCGGATGGCGATCCTTGTCATTTCTATCGCCTCGATGCTGCTCACGCCGTCCGACCCTCAAAGCATGCTGCTGATGATGTTTCCATTGATCATTCTTTACGTCGCCGGCATTCAGCTTTGTAAGTTCAGTCCCAACACCGCCACGGCTGATCCGCTGGCGTAGCGCAGCTGCAGGTCCGGCATCACGGGCCGGATTTCCATCCTGTTCCCAACACGTCATTGGCCTGGTCATGAGCGAATTGATCCTTGCAGACCCGATGCCCGAGCTGTTCGACGAACTGTCGCAGGGGCGTTTTGATGTTCGGCCGCTGGAACAGTCAACGGATTCGGACTATTCCGCAGCCGTCGCTATCGTAGCTTACAGCCATCCCGCCGTTGACGGGCCGCTGCTGGACCGATGCCCCAAAGTCCGGATCGTCAGCAATCACGGTGTGGGCGTGGATCACATCGACATCGCCGCAGCAGATCAGCGTGGTATCCTGGTGGGCAACACGCCCGGCTGTCTGGACGCGGCCACGGCCGACATGACAATGGCCCTGATGCTGTCCGTAGCGCGCAACATCGTGATCGGTGACCACTTTGGCCGCAGTTCCAAGTTCACTCATTACGATCCGTCTATCCTGATCGGACAGGAAGTGACCGGGAGCACGCTGGGAATCGTAGGCATGGGACGTATTGGCGTTGAAGTCGCTCGTCGAGCCAGAGCCTTTGATATGAAGATTCTGTATCACAACCGCAACCGTCGTCCGGATATCGAAGACTCGCTGGGCGTTCAGTTCGCGTCGCTGAAGAAACTGCTTTCTGAATCAGATTTCGTGACACTGAATTGTCCGTTAACCGAGCAGACACAGGGACTGATCGGGGCGGCTGAGTTTGAGCAGATGAAACAGTCCGGCATCCTGATCAACATGGCACGGGGCCCCGTCGTTCAAACAGATGCGCTTCATGAAGCGCTGACAACAAACCGGATTACTGCGGCAGGGCTGGATGTCACGGACCCCGAACCGCTGCCGCGCGATCATCCGTTACTGCAGCTGGACAACGTCATTATCGCTCCGCACCTGGGCAGCGCCTCAAACGTTACTCGACGCCGCATGATGCAGATCACGGTCGACAATCTGAACGCCGGGCTGGAAGGTCGCCCGCTGCCGCACGAAGTGCGGCCGGCCGGTTGACGCACGTCCGACAGGCCGTTCATATTCGCCAGCCATTCGCCTCAATCATCCGGCGGACGACTTCTTTCCGGCTGCCCGTTTCATCGAAGTACTGAAGCTGCTGTTTCGCTCCGGCGTTTGCCGGTAGTGACCGAACCGACTGCAGTTCTTCGGCGCAGTCGAGTTCATCAGCCATTGGCTGCAGTTTATCGACCAGTTCATTAGCGACTGTGGCAACAGATCGCTGCTGAAAATCCTGCGTACTGACCAGTTCGGCATCAGATCCATAACGAGTGGCCCGCCATTTATTCTGCTGAACCATCATCGGATGGTATTCTGACTGAAACGTACCAGCGTCAATTTCGCGTGATATCGCCTGAACCAGGCACTGTACCAGCGCCGTGATCGCCAGGACCTGATTCAGACTGGCCGGCATGTCACAGACTCGCACCTCAACGGTCCCGAAATTGTGATGTGGACGAATGTCCCACCAGATCTCACGAATACTGTTGATGAACCCGGTGTTGACAAGGTGATTAATCAGCCAGACATATTCTGACCAGTTGCGCATCAGATGCGGCAGCCCGGCGGTAGGCAGACCTTCCATGATTTTTGAGCGATTCGAATGCAGCCCGGTATTGCGACCTTCCCAGAACGGCGAGTTGGAAGACAGCGACAGGAGCAGAGGCAGGTACTTCATCATCCTTTCGCAGACCATGATGGCTTTGTCGCCGGTTTCCACTCCAACGTGAACGTGGAGACCAAACGTGACCAGTCTGCGAGCAACGTCCTGCATCAGTTCTACCAATCGATGATAGCGATCGTCAGCGGTGACTTTTTGATCCCGCCATGAAGAAAACGGGTGCGAGCCGGCCCAGAAAAGTTCCAGCCCCAGAGATTTCGCCGCCCCTTCAACAAGATTCAGCTTGCCCCGCAGATCGGTGCCCGCATCACGTACCGTGTTGCAGATACCGGTGTTGATTTCCAGATAGCTCTGCATCAGTTCAGGCTTGATCGCGTCCCGCTGTTCTGCCGGCAGCGCATTCAGAACCTCTTCGATACGGTTCGCCAGTTCCATCGTTTCGACATCGACAAGCTGCAGTTCTATTTCGACACCGATAGTCGGTCTTTGATTGGGCGTAAACAGAAGCTGTGACATAGGCTTCGACTGTCTTTTTCAAAGTTTGAAACAGGATCTGATGCGAGAACGTTGGTCTGTGTATGCGACGTGCAGGCGAATATCCGGGCAAAACGTTATTTCATCGTCAGCAGCAGAGCGGCGCGGGCCAGGACTCGGACACCAAAACCAATCGCGGATTCATCAATATCAAAGACCGGTGAATGTAAGTGTGGCCATGGCTGTGAGGCCGCACATCCGAGACGCATCTGGGCTCCCGTGCAATGATCCAGATACATTGCAAAATCCTCGCCCCCCATGCTGGGGCGGTCAAGCAGCACAACATTCATATCGCCCAGAACCTGTCGCGCTGCAACCTCAAACGCCGACGTCTCGTGAACGGAATTGACCACCGAACCCAGCGGGTGGCGAAAATCAACATTAATCATATTGCCGGTGACCGTGGCGATGCTCTGACAGATGTCCTTAATGCGCTGCATCAAATGCTCACGTCCGGTGTCATCTGTAGTGCGAAGCGTTCCGGCAATACTGACTTCATCAGGAATCACATTCGACGCATGACCTCCATTAATTCGACAGATCGTAAAGACACTGGCGTCGCGCACATCAGTATTGCGAGGCAGCATCTGATACAGGCCCGACGTCAGCATCGCTGCCGCCTGAATAGGGTCCGTCGTACTGTGCGGACGGGCCGCATGGCCGCCGCGGCCGGAAACGGTGATAAAGACTTCGTCCACTCGAGCCGTAAAGATTCCATAGCGCAGGCCAATCTGTCCGGACAGCAGGTTGGGCTCGACGTGCACCCCCAGAATTGACCGAACCCCCGACAGCATGCCGTCTTCGACCATCCACGTCGCACCGTCACATGTTTCTTCAGCCGCCTGAAACAGAAACCGTATTCGCGCACGCGGCATTTCCGCGCTGTCAGACTGACTTAAGTGTGTCAGCACTTCGGCCACGCCCAGCACAATCGTTGTATGAACATCATGGCCGCAGGCATGCGCCAGTCCGTCCTTCACGGACGCATAACCAACCTCTTTGCGATCGGCCATCCGGAGTGCATCAATGTCGGCGCGCAGTGCGACAGCCGGCGTATCGGCTGTCGCACTGCCGATCAGCAGATCACCGACAGCACCAACACCGCGGTCAGGTATGAAGGCCGGAATCCCCAGACTCTTAAGACGTTCGCAGACGGAATGACTTGTCTCTGTCTCTTCGCCACTGGCTTCCGGGGAACAATGACGTTCTCGCCGGTACGCGATCCATGCAGCCTGGTGCTCGTCAGCAAACGCGTCAATAATGGATTCCAGTGGCCGGATGGCTTCGGCATCCGGCGAGTGCAGTCGTCGGTCACGGTCCGTGGTCATGCGTTTCTGATTCCATCGACAGGAAGGCGACAATAACCGCTGACTGTAAGTCATTCCGGCTCGCGCGAGCAAGCGCGTCAGATGCGGGAAACCTCAAGCTTAATGACCGGGTGCCTTCGCACCAGTCAAAGATCCATCAAAAGAAGCCGGTGCATTCCGCCTGGAAGATCTCCAGCCGCGGCCATTGGACGATGTGTCCACCATTCCCGCGACGATCCGTGGGCGGTGTATCCTTACCGACCCGCACTTGCTTCAGAACTGAGGCCAGGATTGTGTAAATGGTTCAAAGCGCTGCTGGGGACAGGCTCATCCAGAGGATCATCAACGGAAAAGTAGACGTTGTCCGTGCGCCCGACAGGTTCCTGATAGTTCATTCGCCAAAGGCGATGAGGCTGCAATTCGTGCATAAGGCCCTGGCATCCGGTGGAGCTTACCAGAAGCAGGCAGGCGCAGGCGAACCGATTCATCATGATTGTCCCTGAAGTTTCACGGCGAAGTGCTGCTGTTCGCTGGCAAAATGTCGCCAAATCGACCACCATTGCTGACTTGATTGAGTCAGCTGCGTCCGGCATATTGACGAAGGTTACTCGCCACGATTGCTCTCCAGAACACGAAGACGGTCATCATACTGTCCGTAATGGCATTGCCGTTTCGCAACCACACTCAACTTCCGCAATTCCTGCCGATCCACGGAGTCCCGCATGCAACGTCGACCGTTTCTGTCTCTGACCGTGTGCTTCTTCGTGCTGACTGCGCTGACCGTCGCATCGTCACGTGCTGACGACGCGGCTGCGCCGCCCGCGATGCCGGCGAAGATCGATCTGCAGGACGGCGACACACTGGTATTTCTGGGCGACAGTATCACTCATCAGCGACTGTATACTCAATACGTTGAAGATTTTTTCTACACGCGGTTTCCCGATCGTCGCATTCACTTCCACAATGCGGGCGTCGGCGGAGCACAGGCATGGGATGCGCTGCAGCGAATCAGCCGCGATGTGCTGGACTACAAGCCTCGTTATGTCACGATTCTGCTTGGTATGAACGACGGCCGGTACACACCGTTTGATCCGGATATTTTTGCAACCTATCAAAAGGACATGACGGCGGTCGTTGACAGAATTCGTGCAGGTGGTGCAACACCTGTACTGATGTCACCCACAATGTTCGATGCCCGAGCAGCTCAGTTGCGTCAGAATCCACGACGCCCACGGTCACCGGAAATGCTCTCGCAATACAACAGCGTGCTGGCTTATTACGGTCGCTGGCTGCAGGACCGGGCGATTGAAACAGGGACATCCTACGTTGATATGTTCAGCCTGCTGAACGACCTGACCGTGGAAGCCCGCGAAACCTATCCTGCATTCACGCTGATTAAAGACGCCATTCATCCGGACCCGCCGGGGCAGCTGGTGATGGCTTATGCAATGATCGATGACCTCGGGCTGCGCAGCCAGGTCTCCAACATCCGCATTCTGCCTGGTGCGCAGAGTGGTTTACGCGCTCAGGCGGGTGGCGGCACGGTCAGCAACATCAGAACAACAGCGGATGGCGTTGAATTCGACTGGAAAGCCAACAGTCTGCCATGGGTTCTGCCGGAAGAAGCTCACCCCGGAGCAAAACTGCTGCATCTGGGGCATCGTGCCAGCAAGGAAGGCCTTGAAGTTCACGGACTGAAGCGGGGCCAGTACGAAGTCGTTATCGATGGTCTTGTAGTCGGAGCGTATTCCGATGTCGCTCTGTCACGTCACATAGAACTGCAGGACAACAGCAAGACTCCTCAGTATCAGCAGGCGATGGCCGTCGCGGTGCTCAACAAGCAGAAAAACGAAGGGCCGGTTAAGCAGCTGCGTGATGGCTGGCGGATGTTTCAGGGATGGGCCAGACAGTCCCGTCAGCTGAAAGATCAGCCGAACAACACCCAGCTGGCCGATGCCGTTGCGAAGGGACGCGAACGGCTTAACGGCCTGGAAGAAATCATCGCCGGCGCAGAATCGGCGGCGACACAGATCGAGGATAAAATCTATGCAATCAATCAGCCGAAAACGCGACACTACGTGATTCGCCGCGTACAGTAGTAACGTCAACGTCGACGGGTAACATCGCAGGTCGGGCCGTGTCCGACCCATATTGTCTTTACCTGTTTATTGTCTTTACCTCTTAAAACTAACGCCCCGTCAGCAACAGCCCGGACTACGGAGTTAAAATGAACAGATTCACGATTCCCATTGCGACACTGTGCCTGATCGTCCCGGCCGTTGCCGACGATACGGCAGACGCCATTCAAGCGCTGCAGTCCGTCGGCGAGCGTTCTGCGGGAACCGTAGACGCCCGCACCGCAGTACAGACGCTGAAACAGGGTGGAGCCGACAATCTTCTGCCTGTTCTTAAGGCGTTCAATGGCAGCTCTCTGCTGGCAAAAAACTGGCTCCGCAGCGCCTTTGAAGGGATCGCTGATGCGGAGCAGAAGGCGGGCCGAACATTGCCTAAAGGTGATCTGCTGGCATTCGTAAAAGACACATCCGAATCACCTTCCGCGCGGCGTATGACATTTGAGTGGCTGCTGAAGCGCAGTCCGCAGCTGGAGGACCAGTTGATCCCCGGCATGCTGTTGGATCCCAGTCCGGATTTTCGCCGGGACGCCGTCAAGAGACTGATCGACCAGGCATCTGCCACAAAGGATGGCGCAGCCACAGATTTGTATGCAAAAGCCATGTCCGGAGCGGTCCATGAAGATCAGGTCAAAACAATCGCAAAAGCCCTGCAGGATGCCGGAATAGAAGTAAACATACCGCGTCACTTTGGATTCCTGATGGCCTGGAAAATCATCGGCCCGTTTGACAACAAAGACCAGAAAGGTTTCCCCGTCGTCTATCCTCCGGAAAAGACACTGGACCTGTCGGCCGAATATGAAGGTCAGCTGGGCAACGTTAAATGGCAGCCAATCACGACAGAAGACGACTACGGCGTCGTGGACATCGGAAAACAGATTGAGAATTACAAGGGGTCGCTGATGTACGCCACCACAACGTGGCAAAGCGAAATGGATCAGGCGGTTGAGATTCGTCTGGGCACACCCAATGCCTGGAAACTATGGGTCAACGACGAGTTAATTTTTGAACGAGAAGAGTATCACCGAGGCACGCGACTGGATCAGTACAAGGTGCCCGTTTCACTCAAGGCCGGCGCCAACACGATTCTTGTCAAGATCTGCCAGAACGAACAGGAACAGTCGTGGGCCCAGGATTATAAATTTCAAATGAGAGTGTGTAATCGCACGGGTGCAGCCGTGCTGCCCGTGACCAGGGCAGCAGCCAACAGCACTCCGCGAAAGGAGATTCGATAATGAAGTATCTGCCATCATCATCAACAACAATCCGCATTCGCGCCATCCTGGCGTTGGCGGGGCTTGCGGCAACAGGTCTTACGTTATCCGCACAGGCCGGCGACTGGCGACAGTTTCGTGGCAACGGCACTAATTCGATCGCCCTCAACGAAAACCTGCCGACGGAACTCAGCGGAGGGTCGGTCGCATGGAAAATAGAATTGCCGGGTCGCGGCCTGTCCGGCCCGATTGCTGTGGGCCAGCAGGTGGTGCTCACTGCCAGTTCCGGGTATGCACAGGACCGTCTGCACATCATCAGTTTCGATGCTGAAACCGGCGAAACCCAGTGGGAACGTCAGTTCGAAGCAACTGGTCGTACAGGCTGCCATCCCAAGATGTGCGTTGCCACTCCGACACCGGCCAGCGACGGCGAACGTATCTTTGCGTTTTACTCCAGCAGCGACCTGATCTGCACAGACCTGGCCGGCAATCTGCAGTGGTATCGCGGCTTTGGTGCCGAATATCGTAATGCCAGCAACAGTCTGGGCATGTCGTCGTCGCCCATCGTGATCGGCTCGACTGTAATTATTCAGGTGGAAAGCGAAGCCGAAGCCTTTGCGGCAGGTGTTGATACGGTTACGGGTCAGACGAAATGGAAAATTGATCGTCCGCGAAAAGCAAACTGGACGTCGCCGACGCTGCTGCCTGCAGACAACGGAAGACCAGCCCTGGCACTGCTGCAGTCTTCCGCCGGACTGTCGGCTGTGGATCCGGAGACCGGGAACGTGGTCTGGACCTTTGACAGCGGCGCGTCAACGATTCCATCGTCACTGGTCGTCGACGGAACAGTCATCATCCCGTCCAACGGCCTGACAACAGTCAAACCTTCTGCTGACGGCACCGCCATCGAATCCGTCTGGAACTCGTCGAATCTCAGTCCATCGACTCCCAGCCCGGTGGTCATTAATGGCCTGACGATTACCGTCAATTCTGCGGGAGCGATTTCTGCGGGAGATATAACGACAGGCGAACGCCTGTGGCAACTACGGCTGAAGGGTAAGTTCAGCGGTACTCCGCTGGCGTCCAACGGTCACCTGTTCTTCTTCAACGAAGCTGGATATGCATTCGTTGTACGGCCGGAAAAAGAGAAGGGCGAAATTGTTTCTGAGCTGGATCTGACCGAAACGATTCTGTCCAGTCCGGCGGCTTCGGACAACGCTTTGTATGTTCGAAGTGACGCCCATTTGTGGAAGTTCGCTCAGCAGCGGTAGATCCCATCCAGATGTCAGATCTCAGCGTACCTGTTGCCATTGGCCTGGGCGGATTCGTCGGTGCCGTGGCGCGATTCTACGTTTCCAGTGGAGTGGCAAAGGTCTGTGGCGAAGACCTTGCCTTCGCAGGCACAATGTCAGTGAATCTGATCGGCTGTTTTGCGATCGGAGTTCTTGCGACAGTCGCCACCAGAACAAACGTATTTTCGCCACTGGTCCAGACGTGTCTGATAACCGGCCTGCTGGGTTCGCTGACGACATTTTCCACATTTGCTTTTGAATCACTGAGCCTTATGCAGACAGGACGGTTCGGAGCGGCAGTCATAAACATAAGCGTTAATTTGCTGGCCGGCCTGGTTCTTGCATGGCTGGGCATTCAGGTTGCCGGTCTTTTTCTGTCCGATGTCTCGGCAAACGGTTAGGTTCCTGCGAGCATGTCGGAGACTGAATTCAGGTCGTCAGCGGAACAGGATTCTGCGCAGTCAAACGCGGGTGAACCCGGAAGCTACCGCGAACTGCTGCACGTTGCGTTGCCGCTGATTATCAGTTCCGGCTCACTGTCGGTGATGAGTGCCGTGGACCGTATGATGCTGGCCGGTCATTCCGCAGACGCGCTGGCCGCGGTCACTCCTGCGTCAATGCTGCACTGGACGATTGTCTGCATTCCGCTGGGAACAATTCTGTACGCAAACACCTTTATCTCTCAGTACGACGGAGCAGGCCGTACGAGTCGTCTGACCGCGTCACTGTTTCAGGCAATCTGGCTGGCCGTGATCTCCGGAATTCTGCTGATGCTGGTCACGCCGTGGACCCACACCGTGCTTTCCATGACGGGGCACGAAGCCGGCGTCGTCGCTGAAGAAACCATCTATTTCAATACGCTCTGCAGCGGCAGCAGTGTGCTGCTGCTGGCAATGGCACTTAGCTGCTTCTTCAGTGGAAGACGACAGACTCAGGTTGTCATGTACGTTAACCTGACCAGCACTGTCCTGAATTTCGGGCTGAATTATCTGCTGATCTTCGGCCACGGCCCGTTTCCGGAAATGGGGATTCGCGGTGCCGCCGTGGCCACCGTAGCAGCACGTTTTTTTGACATTGCCGCTTACGTCGTGCTGATGAAGCGAGCAAATCGGTCGGGCAGCTTTCCCTTTCGGCAATGCTGGCAGATAGACCGCACGCTGCTGCGAAAGTATCTGAGATTCGGGTTGCCCAGCGGGCTGCATTACTTCGTCGACAACTCAGGATTTACAGTTTTCCTGTTGATTGTCGGCAGCCTGAGTCGCGATGCACTGGCTGCGACAAACCTGGCATTCAGTGTAAATGGTCTGATCTTTGTGCCGTTGCTGGGATTTGGAACGGCCGTTCAGACGCTTGTCGGACACCACATCGGGGCTGGCCTGCAACCAGCTGTCGTGCGGACAACGTGGAATGCAGTCCGCATGGCCGTTGTCTGGACGGGGACGGCAGCGCTGCTGCTGATTCTCTTTCCGGCTGTCAGCCTGATGCCGTTTGTCGCGTTCAGCGTTGATGGTTCGGCAGCCGCAGAGTCGCTGCAGCGACTGTTGCCCACCGCCACAATCCTGCTGCAGTTTGTCGCGGTTTATTCCGTTTTCGATGCACTGGCCGTTGTCTTTGCGTCAACCCTGCGCGGCGCCGGCGATACATTGTTCCCCATGCTCATCACAATGTTTTCCAGTTGGTTTGTGATGACACTGCCCGCGTGGTGGATTCTGTCATCAGGCAGCGCGACTCCTCAGCGACTATGGCTGACATGTACGGTACATATCGTGTTCATGGGCACCATGATGCTGCTGAGATATCGCACGGGGCACTGGAAGCAGATTCACGTCATTGATGACGCCGGGGACGGTATCAAGCGACCGACATAATCTCGTCGATTGGATCACCAAAAGGCAGAATCTGCATGGGGCGCCCCTGCAGATCGTGCAGCGTGTGTTTGTGGTTGATACCAAGATGACGATATACCGACGCCCACAGATCGTTGGGTGTCAGGATGCGTTCGACCGGATGTTCGCCCTTACTGTTCGTAGCACCAATGACCTGTCCGGTTCTCATGCCACCGCCGGAGACCAATACCGACATTGCCTTCGGCCAGTGGTCTCGACCAGGTTGTTCGACGCCTGTCTTTGTTCCACGTTGGACGGTGATGCGCGGTGTGCGCCCGAATTCTCCCGTCGCCACCAGTAGTACCTTACGATCCAGGCCGCGTTCGTAGAGATCTTCAATCAATGCCGTAAGTGCCTGATCATACACGGGCAGACGCCATTCGCTGTCCTTGAAGATGTGGGCGTTGACGGCATGTGAGTCCCAGTTATACGCACCCTCTTGGGGCGTCGGAACTCCCTGAATGTAGGGATTTTCCCAGACCATTGTGACGAACCGCACGCCGGCTTCGACAAGACGACGACCCAGAATGGCTCGCTGCCCGTACGCATGCCAACCGTATCGATCTCGCAATTCCTTCGGCTCCTTCGACAAATCAAATGCATTTCGCACCTTGTCGCTCATCAGCATATCGACGGCCTGACGATTGAAGCTGTCCATCGCTTTCATCGTGCCGCTTTTGTCGACATCGCGGCGGAACCGGTCAACACCTTCCAGCATCGCGAGGCGGTCATCAAGGCGTCCTTCCATCGTTTTTTTAACGCCGATGTTCTGGACCTTAAAATCGTCATCACTGGGATTTCCACCGACGATAAACGGCGTCGTGGAGGGCCCCAGCCATGCAGGCCCCATCGCGAACGTATCGATGCCCGCTCGGCTGGCATCGACTTCATTTACGCACACGGGCATTTCACTGGTCCCGTCTTCCAGCATCTTTTTTATAATACAGCTGACCGCGGGAGCGTCATTAATCGTTCCGGTCGGCGTCGCCGGAACGCGACCGGTCATCAGTCGCTTGTGGCCACCGCCGTGATCAGCGAACTCGTGATGAATCGATCGAATCAGATTGAACCTGTCAGCGATCTTTGCATGCATCGGCAATAGTTCGCAGACATCGATGCCGGGTACGCTGGTCTGAATCGGATTAAATTCACCACGATATTCGGCCGGCGCATGCGGCTTCATGTCGTAGGTTTCCATGTGCGGCGGTCCTCCCGGCAACCACACAAAGATGACGGAAGTATCGCTCAGATCATTACCGGCAGCAGCGGCCTGAGCCTTGTACGACAGATAGTCGCTCATTCCCATGCCGAGAACGCTGAGCCCTCCAAGCTCCAGAAATGATCGGCGGCTTGCGGGCCCGGGACAGTTTCGGTGTCGGTGATTCATCAAGTTGTCCTCAGTGCATGGCGGAAAGGACGAGTGCGGTGGTTGCCGGCAGGATTACAGTTCAGCCACAGTATGACTGATTCAGCGGTGGAACGGAAAACCTGAATAGCGAAATTCCGGGCGGCCTGCCGTTCTGAACCGAAAACCCCTGATTTTCTGCCACGGCGCTGATGAACGGCCTTTATACCGGCGCCGCTGAAGCACGTTGTCAACGAAGAATCTGCAGTGCGACATGCACCAGCAGGCATTCATGAATCTGTAATCAGCGTGCTGACCTGAGCAGAAAACTGTCCACGACTCAACACTTTTCCGAACCCGGCATCCCTCGCCGCATCAAGTTTCGCGGTGTGAACGTGCGGACCGTACGCAACGGCATGCTGCAGCAGCTCGGCGGGGACGGAATCCGCAAGACTGGCGACATCAAGACCAGGCATTCCCAGATCCACCAACAGCAGTACGGTGGAACCTTCACTGATCGCTGCGACGACGTCCGCGACCGACCCGGCGTTATAAAACAATCGGCCGGCACTGGCAGCATATCCGCTGACGGTGCTGCTGAGCATCAGGTCATTGGCCAAAAGGATTACTATGTTTGCAGCTGGGGGCATTTAAGTCGTCTCGATGGCGATGTTTGCATTCCTGAAGCAGAGTGTCAATCATGCTGCCTGTCGTTTCAAACCCGGAGGTGGCTGATGCATCAATTCCGTTCAATCTTCTGCATTGCTTCTGCACTTGTCCCAACCACATACGCGAACGAACCCGCACTGCAGTTCGCGGAAAAGACGATCGATGGGAACGTCGGCAAGGTCTGTTACGCCGTGACGATCGCCGATGTGGACAACGACGGTAAGCGGGACATTGTGGCCGTCACGGAAAACAGGGTTCTGTGGTACCAGAATCCGTCATGGAAAATGCACGTGATCATTGAAGATCAGACACCGCTCGACAACGTATGTATTGCGCCGCTGGACATTGACGGTGACGGCAACGTGGATTTTGCTCTGGGTGCCGGGTGGACCAAGATCGGTACACTGCACTGGCTGACTCGTGGATCGACACTCAGTGAAAAGTGGACTGTTCATTCGATCGGAGAAGAGAAGTGGACACACCGGATGAGATTCGCAGACGTGCTGAGCAAGGGAAAACCGCAGCTGGTGGTGTCGCCGCTGAATGCAACCGTGGGTGACGGCGTGCGACTGACAGCCTTCGAAATCCCTGCTGACCCTCGCAAAGATCGCTGGCCGTCGACGGTCCTTGATACAGAACTCAATCGGATGCACAATCACTGGCAGATCGATTTTGACGACAATGATGTGATGGACACTCTGACCGCAAGCCGGGAAGGCGTAAACCTTGTCCGTCGCACGGCAAGCGGCTGGCGGCGCACGCGGCTCGGCACAGGTGCCGCAGCGGATGAACCGAATCAAAACGGAGCCGGTGAAATAAAGATGGGAAAACTTGCGAACGGCCACCGGTTTATCACGACCGTTGAACCCATGCACGGACACAGCGTCGCGGTGTATGTGGCTCCCCGGAATGAATCGGCCGATGAACTGTGGACCCGATACGTTATCGACACAGACTTCAAACGAGGCCATGCGTTGTGGACAGCCGACATTGACGGTGATGGCAGTGACGAAATCGCATTCGGACACAGTGACACACCCGACACCTTCGGAGTAATCGTCTATGACTGCACATCTGAAGATGGAGCAGCCTGGACAAAACACGTTGTCGACGCAGGCGGAATTGCCACCGAAGACCTGATCGTGGAGGATCTGACAGGAGACGGAAAGCCCGACATCGTCGCCGGCGGAAGGGCCACGCACAACGTGAAGCTGTACATTCAGCAACCGTAACGCGGTCCATCTTCGCTGGTCTCTGCGAGCCATCGTCGCTGGTCTGTTCGAGCTGATGCTGGAAATCTGCAGCCGTGCTGCCGTTAGTCACTCAAGAGTTTAAGCCGCACGCCGTCCATCTCGGATTCCTGGAAAGTGCGTAGACTCCAGTGTTTTGGGCAATTTGTGCGGTCAGACCCATTTGTTCGCGGCATTCCGGGGAACGACCGCCGAATGTCAGTGAACGGGTTGCCAGGGACTTTATCCGACGATATCATCCCCGGTTCGATTTTGCAGGGGTTTTCAACAAAGCTGGAGCGTCCGCAGTGCGACGGCACTGACGCTCGCGTACACAAGCCCTTTAATGACAGTGCTTTACGTTTCGCCGACTGCTATGGCAGGCAGATTGTCGGACGCTGACGCTCGTTGAGGTAGTTTTTCCTGGCTGGCTGATTTCGTGTTCGAAGGTATTACAGAAGGTCTGACCAACGCCTTTTCGGCTTTCCGCGGTAGTGGAAAGATCACGGAAGGGAACATCCGCGACGGCATGAAGCAGGTGCGTACCGCACTGCTGGAAGCCGACGTCGCTTTCGATGTTGCGCAGGACTTTGTCAGGAATATCACAGAACAAGCCATCGGCGAAGATGTGCTGAAGTCACTGCGGCCGGATCAACAGCTGGTCGGCATTGTGCATCAGGGCCTGATCGACCTGATGGCCGGCGATCATACACTGCCCCTCAAGCGAGACGGCGTCACGGTTCTGATGATGTGTGGACTGCAGGGAAGTGGCAAGACCACGACCTGCGGCAAGCTGGCTCGGTTGCTGAAAGAAGAAGGCCACACACCGATGCTGGTGGCGGCTGACCTGCAGCGTCCGGCCGCTATTGAACAGCTGAAGATCATCGGCGAGCAGGTCGGCTGTCCTGTTTACCATGAAGATCCTGCGAAGAGTGATCCGGTTCAGGTGTGCCGAAACGGAGTCAAGCAGGCAAAGGCCGGCGGCTCAACCATTGTTCTTCTGGATACCGCCGGTCGACTGGGTATCGATGAAGAGCTGATGAAGGAACTGCAGCGGATTGATAACCGCGTGGCTCCGGACATGTGCCTGTTCGTATGCGATGCGATGACCGGGCAGGATGCGGTCAACAGTGCCAAGGCTTTCAATGAAGCATTGGAACTGGACGGCGTTATCCTGACAAAACTGGACGGTGATACTCGCGGTGGTGCGGCACTCAGTGTACGAGCCGTCACGGGTGTGCCGATCAAGTATGTCGGTGTTGGTGAACAGCTGGATCGCCTTGAGCAGTTTCACCCGGACCGTATGGCCGGACGAATCCTGGGCATGGGCGACGTGTTGTCTCTTGTTGAGAAAGCTCAGCAGGAGTTCGACGAAGATGAGATGCTTGCCCAGCAGGAGAAAATGCAGCAGGGCAAGTTCACGCTGGATGATTTCCGCAAGCAAATGCGGCAGATCAAAAAGCTGGGTTCAATGCGTGAAGTTATGAAGATGATTCCGGGCATGGGTAAAGTTGTCGACCAGATGGGAGACATGAACCCGGAAGACGACATGCGGCGAATTGAAGGCATCATCAATTCCATGACGCTGGACGAACGTCATAACCCGGAAAGGATCGACCGGGGTCGGCGTAATCGAATTGCGTCCGGTAGTGGTGTGGAACCGGCTGAGGTCAACAAGCTGCTCAAGGATTTCAACTCCATGGGCAAGATGATGCAGGACATGTCAAACATGAGCCTGAAGGACCGTATGAAGGCGGTCAAGCAGATGTCTGATGGTGGCATGATGGATCCCAACGCCAACATTCAGGAAAAGAAGATACGCAGTAAGCGTGGACCGATAGATTCCATTCAATTGCGGGATAAGAAGAAGAAACAGCGTAAAGACGCACGGAAAGCGAAGAAACGAAACCGAAGAAAGTAATTCCGTCAGTCGTGGACTGATGGACAACCGGCAAGGGTAACCCTGGCCGGTTCACTGAACAATCAAACGGGGCAAACGCCTCATTCACTCCGCACGCAGCGGTTCCTGGGAGTTGTTAATGTCAGTTCGAATTCGAATGAAAAGAATGGGGCGAAAGCACCGGCCTTTCTACCGTATCTGCATCATGGATCGTCAGCGAGCTCGCGACGGCAAGGCCATTGAAGAAGTCGGCTTCTACGACACTTCAGTGCCGGACAAATCAAAGCGAGTCAGCCTGAAGATGGACAGGATTGACTACTGGCTGTCAGTCGGTGCTCAGCCATCTGAAAAGGTTAACGCTCTGATCAAGAAGGTCCAGAAGGGGGACTTCGGAACGGCATTGGCACCACCACCAATGCAGGCCCCGAAGCAACCGGAAGCTCCGGCGGCTGAAGAAGCACCCGCGGAGGCTCCGGATACAACTGAAGCGGTCGCAGAAGAAGCTCCGGCGGCTGGAGGCGGAGAATAACCGGCTGCGGGCCAGGCCCTGGCATCGTGGTGTGCAGTCCGCGGAAGTACGACTGCACACCGCACCATGTGAAGTCTGATTTCATGCGGTTTGACGTGCTCACCCTGTTTCCGGAAATGTTCGAGAGTTATCTCGGGCAGAGCATTCTGAAACTGGCTATTCAGCGTCAACTGGTAGATGTTCAGACTCACAACTTTCGAGACTTTGCGGAAGGCCGACACAAACAAGTGGACGATAAGCCGTTTGGTGGCGGTCCGGGTATGTTGCTGATGTGTCCTCCGGTGTTCGACTGTGTCGAATCCGTTCTGGGGACTGAAGAGATAGACGGAGAATCAGACAAGTCTGCGACAGCGGATGGCGGCATCAGGCCGAAGTCGGTCACGGGGAACGATGATTCGTCGCAGTTGATCATGATGAGTCCCCAGGGACGAAAACTTGATCAGAAACTGGTGGAAGAACTCGCACAGAAACAACGGCTGGTTGTGCTGTGCGGACGATACGAAGGATTTGATGATCGAATCCGGGAAGGCCTGCAGCCAATGGAGATTTCAGCCGGCGACTTTATCTGCAATGGCGGAGAAGTTCCGGCAATGTTGTTAATTGATACGGTAATTCGACTGATTCCAGGTGTACTGGGTGACGAAACCAGCAGTAAGTACGATTCATTCAGCGATTCAGGATTATTGGAGCACCCTCAATTCACGCGGCCCCGGGAATTCAGAGGGATGACAGTTCCGAACATCCTGTTAAGCGGTAATCATGAAGCTATTGCAGAATGGCGCCGTGAACAGAGTTTGAAACGAACAGCAGAACGAAGAGGTGATTTGTTAGAGGCGCAGGATGCAGGCTGTACCGGCAATGATGCCGACAGGTAATTTTCGGCAACACATTACACAAGTGACTGATCTGAAAATTCAGGAAGCAAGCCCCGATCAAAAGATAAGAACCACATTCGCTTTCCGACAAGCGACTTCAGAATAGACAGAGAAGTAATAAAGGAACCTCGACATGAGACATAAACTTCTGGACATCGCAGAACAATCCAGTCTGCGTGAAGAACCACTGAACTTTGCGGTCGGCGACACTGTCGACGTGCATAATCGAATTCTGGAAGGCAACAAAGAACGCATCCAGGTGTTCAGCGGCGTTGTCATCGCTCGCCGCGGACAGGGAACCGGAGAATCGTTTACCGTTCGTCGTGTTGTTGCAGGGGAAGGCGTTGAACGAACCTTTCCACTCAACACCCCCAAGCTCGCCAAAGTCGAAGTTAAGCGACACGGCCGTGTTCGACGAGCAAAACTGTTCTATCTGAGAGACCGCACCGGCAAGGCCACTCGACTTCGCGAACGCAAGTCAAAGCCGTGGGAAGTGGATCCCAATGCCAAAAAGAAGTAGGTCAGGGTGCCCGACAAGCTGTGGCGTGAGTGATTGAACACTGCCACGGCGGAATGAACCGCCGTGGCGGTTCGTCACTGGCACAGTGCCCTGCGTTGTCTGATAATGGCGATGGTCTGAACTGCAGCAGGTTACTCAGACTATCGCCTTTTCGCTGCGCGAGATGTCAGTTTCATTCCTATGAAGCGTTTTCTTCACAAGCTGCTCGGTGATCGCGGCGAACGTGCCGCGGTTCGATTTCTGAAGAAGGAACACTTCAGAATCATCGCCCGCCAGTATCGCAATCAGTTCGGAGAGATTGACATCATCGCAATGGACGGTCCGCAGATTGTGTTTGTGGAAGTCAAGACACGACAGTCAACGAATGCCGGACAGCCGCATGAAGCTGTCGATCGTCGCAAACAGCAGAAGCTGACAAAAATTGCACTGGCCTGGCTCAGGAAGCACAAACGACTCGAACAGTCTGCAAGATTCGACGTCATATCAATCGTCTGGCCTGACGATGCGGCAGGCCCCACGATCGAACATTTCAAGCACGCCTTCGAAGCGACAGGGCATGGCCAATTCTTCAGCTGAAGCAGTCTTCCGAAAGATGTGGCGTGGGACTCGCGGGAAAACCACGATCGTACGGGAAAAGACGTTTTCCACGGCCACAAGTCAGCGTAAAATCACGTAAGATGCGCCCGTGTAATGCAACAGCCAAAACGCCTTAAGAGGTTTCGTACCAGTGATGCGAGACACTCGATGATCAGGTGATGTAACCCGGCAGCTGTCAACAAATCTACCGACGTCCGTATCCCCTACCATACCCACCGCCGTATCCACGGCTGATTCGTGGTGGCGAATAACTGCTGTACGATCGCGTGGATTGGGAAATCGGGCTGGTGCATTGCGTCGACAAGTATCGCTGATTAGTTCGTGACTGAATGAAACTACCCGTCGCACGGCCACGGTTGTATTGACCTCGACCGTAGCCGGACGGTGCTCCATAGTTCAGGAAGAACCGGAAGCCGGAACTTTATGACTATAGTGTTGAGCCTTGGCATCGGCCGGTGCCGCGAAGGACAGACCTCCGACCACCAGCGACAACAGGAGTGAACGTATCATTTTCAAACTCCATTTGATGTTGAGATTCAGGAAACACTCTGTCCCGCGACGAACGTGACGTTCCGTTGAGGATCGAAAACTCAGACCATTGCTCCGTGGTGAGTCATTTCTCGATCGCCGCAGGATCAGAATGTATTCCGGGGCGGTTCGAAGCTCTTCGTCGAGGACACACGCATGGCGTACCTGCCGAATCATCCCAACCGACTCTGATGCCAGTTGGACAGGTCAAAAGTATCACCGGCGTGAACGACAGCTCTGTGGCAGCTGAAGCACAGTGACACTCCGTTGGACAGCTGCAGAGCCTTGTCTGGGTACAAGAACTTGGGGTAGATGGGTGGGCCTCAATCGGCCCACCTTCACGTCCGCACATCCTGCAGGTCTTCCTGTCCCTGTGACGGACCAGGAGAGACCACTTCCTGTGATTAGATACGGCACTCACTGTTGCTCGCCTTCCAAATAGAAGTCCAGTATCATTTGCGCTGCGGCGTATCTGTCCTCGAAGTTGTAGTGTGGATCGGGAGAACTCGGTTTCACCGTTGCAAAATTCACTGTCCAGAACAGCGACAACTGTGCTACTAAGGTGACCCATACCAACCATCTGTACTTCGTCCTGGACAGGCCAAACAGTACCAAGGTCGCCAGTAGGACACCAGCAGCCTTGTACTCAACAAGGCCACCGATCCCTCTGTGCGCGATCACCCACTCGCAAATCGGGTTTTGCTCGTTTGAGTGGTCATCTAGTTGGTAGTCTCCAAACGAACAGTCGACAACCAACTCCTCCGCCGTAACGTGCGTCAGCACGGTGTCGTACGTCGACACCAATGCTATGCAGAGTATGGCAACTGAGTAGGCCAACTTCCGGGTGAGACTATTCATCGTAGTCACCGAACATCCTGTCCCAGCAACTGGGGCAGGTGCCACTGATCAGCAGTTCGCGTTCATCCGCAGTCAACTCAGGCAATGCGTTCTGGATCAGTTCGCCGCCCTGCCAGTTGTGGAACCCCTCCTCGGGGACCAGGGACACCGTCTTCCCCCCCGCAACCACAGCAAGTGACTACGTGAACGATCAATATGTGTAATCTCAATTCCCTTTAAGTAGGTTTGTGGTTTTGACAGGAAGCAAAGACCGTGCCGTTCAAGTACTGCAGCGTTCACCACGCCGCAAAGATCGGGTTCACAGCACCTTACGTCGAATCTGCGGAGCGCCATCATGTACCGGTGGATTCGTAAACATGACATCAGAGGGACACAGTGTGTGATCGATCTGATGGCGATGTCTGAACAACACAATCGGACAGCAGGATGGTTCGAAAAGCTCCCCCAGAAGATGTCAACGCCATGCAACAACACGTAACATCCGTGCTGTAAGTGATTCTTGAACGTCATTTCATCCGGGCTGAAACAGATGAGCAAACTTTCGGGAAAAGTGTTGATCACCACTGGGGGTACTCAGGGTGTGGGTGAAGCAGTTGCGTTACACGCAGCACGGGAAGGGGCCGCCGGAGTGGTAATCTGCGGCCGACAGGCAGATAAGGGCCGAGCTGTTGCGCAGGAGATCGAATCGCTCGGCAGTGCTGCGGAGTTCGTTAAATGCGATCTTTCGGTCGTGGAGGAGTGTCGAAATGTTGTCCGTCGGTGCGACGAAAAATTCGGGCGTGTTGACTGCCTTGTCAATGCCGCGGCCGATACGAATCGAGGAACTCTGGATGACACGACCGTCGAATTCTGGGACTTCCAGTTTGCCGTAAATGTACGAGCGCCGTTTGTTCTGTGTCAGGAAGCGGTGCGGATCATGAAGCGGGAAAACATCGCCGGGACGATTGTGAACATCCTGTCAGTTGCCAAATACGCAGGCCTGGACATTCTGTGTTCGTACAGTTCCACAAAAGGTGCGCTGAGTACTTTCACCAAGAACATCGCTCATTCACTTCGTGATGACCGCATACGCGTGAATGGCATTAATCTTGGCTGGACGGACACGCCGGCCGAGCACGTTGTTCAGGCACGACAGGGCAGTCCATCGGACTGGCTGCAAACCGCCGAAAAAAAATCCCCGTTCGGACGGTTGCTGAAGGCGGACGACGTTGGCCGGCTGTGTATGTACTTGCTGAGTAATGAATCCGGCATTCTGACGGGTTCAAATATCGACTATTCACAACGCGTCATGGGCGTCTTCCCGCCGGAACGCAAGTGATGTCATCGTTGGCCAGTCAAGCATACAGCAGTTGTCACCCGACGTGCTTCAGAAAACTGACTCGCCCGATTGACACCCACTCGGCCAGATAAATGTTGCCGTCGCGGTCGAAGCAGGCATCGTGAGGGTGAATGAACCTGCCTGCCTGCCACTTGTCGGGATGCCTGCGCATGGCAAAATTGTTGGCCAGGACCTGCTTCAACCATGCCGGGTCGTGCCCCAGATGAGCAATAACCTTGTTACTGGCGTCGAGTAATGTAACGCGAGCGTGTAAATCGGGAACCAGCATCACGTCACCACGAATATCGATGTCGGCGGGAAACAGCATGTCGTTAATGAAGCTGAGATGCTTTCCCTCGGCAGAAAAATATTGCAGTCGGGCGTTGGCCCGGTCGGCCACAACCAATGCCGACTCGCGGCCCTTTCGATCGTCCCACCACAGCCCGTGAGGAGTTCGTAACTGACCGGGACCGTCGCCGGCTCCGCCGAAATACCCGACGACATTCGCGTCTCTGTCATACTTGATGACGAAGTGAGAGCCGTATCCGTCGCCTACCCAAAATCCACCGTCTGGTGCGAAGGCGATGTTGGTCGGACTGAACAGACGCCCCTTGCCGTACTTGCCTGGTGTCTTGACCTCAAACGGCTTTGCGTTTTCGTAGGGCGCGATTTTCGGCGCAGCCTGCTTCCAGACAATCTCGCCCGTCAACGTGCTCTTAGCGATGTGGCCTTTGTTGTCGCAGAGATAAAGGAATTCTTCACCGTCTTCACGTCGAATATCAACGCCATGGCCACCTCCATGGAATTCCTGGCCGAACGATCGGACGAATTTTCCCCGGCGGTCAAAGACAACCACAGCGTCCTGCGGTTCGGTCGTCATCGTGCGGTGTTTCACATATATCAGCCCGGCCGCATCAACGGCTACTCCGTGCGTATCCTGCCAGTGAATGTGTTTCGGGCTCTGCATACAATTATGATGCACCTCGTACCGATGGCCGTCAGGGCCGATGACCGGAGGCTTCGAACCGCTCTTGTCCTGAGCACCAAGAATGGCAGGAGCAGAACCGGCCAGTGCCATGCCGCCGGTCGCTGTCAGAAAACTGCGTCGTGATGTCTGCGATTCAGCCATGATTCTGTGCGCCCTGTACTGAGTATGCATTGCAGGTAAGAAGCCTATGCCGACAATTGTAAGCAGAAACACAGGCCCGGCGATATTACTCCGCAGAACAGACGCCCCATTGAGAGTCTGCTGACGTCACGAATGGTGCTTAAGAACAATCGACCGTCTTCCGTTGCGGCGGGGCTCAGACTAATCTCAACCGGAAACTCTGTACCATCCTTATGCTGTCTGAAAAGTTTCAATCCGGGTCTTATGGGCCGCTGGACCGGAGCACGTGCGAAATCATTAAATTTCTCAGGGTGTCCAGCGCGAAATCGTTCGGGTACGAGAATTTCGATCGGTTGGCCGATGCGCTCATATCCGAAACTTCGCTCAACCTGACTATTGGCGATGATAATTTCTCGATGCTCGTTCACGACAACCATGGTATCCGGTGCGGATTCCAGAATGGCCTGGAGTTTCTGCTTCCCTTTTTTGCGTTCCGATAGATCACGGACTGTGCCTGAAATCAGCAGTTCCTGCAGACAAATCCGATCAAGTTCACGTGGCACCACGTCGATGCAATGGCCAGTTGCATTTAGCTGATGGTAAATCACGTGCTCCAGGACAGCCACGGTGCTCTTACCCTGAAACGGAGGGTTTCATAAGATGCGCGGCAAGTCGACAGACGGCAGTCCGCTCATCGATGAAGTTGACCTCACGACGTGCCCGCTCGGGCGGCATATAAGCAGGTATTCCCGGCTTGTCCCCCTGCATTGTATGAGAAGACGTCTGCGGATCCCGCTCGTCGCCGACAATTGTTGCTCCGGGATCCTCTGCCGTTGTGCCGGAAGGAAGTTCTTTTTCAATCCCAGTCCATCACCAGGACTTCGCTGAGGTCGCCAACGACGACATTTTCAGTCGTCAAGCCGTGGCGAATCTCCTGACGTGAATGGACAAAGACAACAGTATTGCACACGCTGACAGATTGATTCAGCAACTGCACCAGTCGGCTGCTAACGCCAGATCTTGCATATTCACGAATCCAGTCGTGATATTCGGGGATCGCCATAGTGAACGTATGCCCCTTCACGAAAAGTCGTTGACGGTTGATCTCCGAGCCGGACTGGTCCGCTTTAATTTCCTTCAACGCGATTTCCCGGTCAAGGACCTTGTCGTGTGCAAACCAGACATAACCGATGTCGCCAGTTGAATGCAGACCGCGCCATGTCATGCGATCATCGGACCTCGTGGTTGGCGAAATCTGAAGAGATGTCGTGATTCGTTCGTCCCGGCGAACACTGCTCAACGAACTGCGAATATTTCCAGCGTCGCCTTCACGTTGTCAGACATGCCGGACAAGGACTTCGTAACGTCTCCGCCAGCCTTCTGAACCCAACGTTTCGATTAAATAATCGACATGCTCTCGGTTGTCCGGAAGCAGCCATCCCTGTTCCACAAGTGTGTGGCCAGTTAATTACCTGTGCGCGAGCCCTACAACGTGCATGTATGCACACACACCGGCTCAGTTCACTCAGTATCGCAATCAGACCGAACATCAGATCATGATCGGTCTCGGTTCGTGCCATTCGTGAAGATTCGCTGCCTCGAAAGCAGTTGTTTTTATTGGAAGTGAATTCGCAAATTGGATCATTCAGAATTGAACGGATCCACCCTGGACGAACTCTTTTCCGGTCGGAACGGATATCCATATGTCCGACGAAAACACGTCAACGATAGGCATCAGGCTTCTGCGGAACGACGCCCAGCTTGTCGTAGGCAAACCCGCTGGCCAGAGGTCGGTAGTCGTCAATGTACTCCACGCTGCTGTCGGGATCGATCAGATTGTCGATTTTCAAGCACCAGTAGACAGCGTTTGTCGTCAGTCGACGAAGTCCGGGATTCTCATAGTCTTTGCCGCTGCCCATGGTGACGTGAAAGATCCGTGCCGTCTGTCCTGAATTTCCCGTCCAGGTCTTTGTCCATGCAATCGGCAACGGTATTTTTTTTGAGTTCGCAGCATCATCCGGACTGCGCCCCACCAATGGCTGCCCCAGAAGCAGTGCCTGGCAGCCGTCGGGCAGACTCTTACCTTCCGGATATGTCCTGTAGACATCAGACGGTCCCCAGACATTGCTGACGCCGCGCAGAATCGGATGGTCCTGCATAGCTTCAACCGGAATACCACGCGTCGAATCCGCATGCCAGTTGCCGTGATGTCCGCGGAATGATCCGCCCAGAACATCTTCTCCAAAGTGAACGTTCTTTCCCTCTTTCTGGTATGGAAAATTCTCCAGAAAACCGTGATTCGCGGTACGGATTCCAATGATCGGTTTTCCGGAATCAACGTAAGAGACAACATGCTGTATCTGGTCGTCGGACAGCGTAATGAGTCTGCTGAACAGGATCAGCAGATCGGCATTCTGCAGATGCTCCAGACCGGGAATACGATGCTGTACGGTTTTGTCCTGCCAGCGGATTTTCTGAGTCGGATCAACATGATCCGACTCATTCAGCGAGAACAGGACGGTACAGTCAAATCCGTGACGTTTGGAAAGTATCTTCGCGAGCATCGGCATGGACTGTTCACTGCGGTATTCCTGATCGGCTGCCACCAGCACAACATGCCTGCCTCGGCCCGGACCTTCGCCGCCCGGGTACGTCAGCCACAGCGGACTGTCCGGCACAGGATGCAGCTTTACTGACGCGTGTTTGTCGTGCAGCCGTGACCAGTACTCATTCCAGTAGTTGTCATAATAATCGTAAGCTGCCGTCTTAATGTGTTCCGGATCCACAGCTTCGGGCGACGCTGCAGGATCAAAATCCTTTAAATGACCTTCTCCGGCTCGTTCGCGCGGAGAGACAAAACGCCAGTCTGAATCTCCCAGCACATCGTGACACAGTCGTGCCAGCGGCGCATCATAGTCCTTCAATTGCTCACGCGTATGAATGCGATTGTGATCATGGTCCATCGTACGATTAGTGTCATACCAGCACTGCAGTCCTTCCGCCCAGTATTCAGCTCTGTTCTTTGCAGCGTAACATTGTTTTTCACCGCCAAAGACGATCAGCACTTTGTCCTCTTCTGTGACCATCACATCTGTATGTGTCGGCTTTCCGTTCACAAGAATGTCGCCACTGTCGAGGCACAATCTGATCAGTGACGGCGACTGTGCAGGAAACGATTTCACCAGCGCATCAAACAGGCGGACGGGGACATCTCCACGGACTCTGCGAAATCGCTGAGCAGCCCGACCATCATTCCAAAGCCCCGCTGCTTTCGCCAGTTCGAAGCATTCCGTCAGCCGGTCCTGCAGCCCTTTATCGAATCCGGCCCCCTGAACGACATGACCGAACTCGTGAATAAGAATGCTCTCCAGCTGCATGCCACCTTCAAATTCAAGCACGTCTTCCTCTGCAAAAACGACAGTCGGCCGCCCATTCCTGCGAGTCAGAAATCCACGGCTGCGCCAGTTATAGAAATCCAGTTCCTGCCCCGTCTTCTCACTCGCAAACTGAGGCAGTTGCGAAGTCAGTTCGTCGTGTCCGAGAAGTATGCACAACACTTGCTTTGCACGAATGCTCTGAGCGATCTGTGGACTGATGCTGCGCATGATCATGCTGAATTGGTAGGCGGCCTCCTGATGTGCGACGTCAGAGACACGTTCAGAGGTAGCGATCAGAATCCCTTCAGCCATGGTGCCTTTACTGTAGAAAGCAGTGCTGAGGCTGTATTCAGTCGCAAGTTCATCGCTGAGAGGGCGCACGGTGAATTCCTCCGCGCCGTACATCTGAGCACAGAACGGTGTCAGTACAGTCAGCGCAATAAGGCCGTGAGACAAAGCAGAGGACATATGCATCAGGTTCTCGCGTGCTAAACTCATGCAGTTAATGAACAACGTATGATATCCCGGGGCAGAGACAACTACACCAGTAATCGCGACGACGGTCCAGCGGAGAGCCGCATCAAATCGCTCGATCTCAGATCTCGTGACAGGTTTTTGCAATCTGCGAGTTCACACGCTTCCGAATCCGTACCACTGTACTGCGAGTCACTCGGCAAGACTCTGAACTTCAGCCTCTGTTGCACGACGGATCACGGAGCCGCCACCCATTTCATTGTTGAACAATTGGGGCAACTGACAGCACAATTCAATATCGGCGAATTGCATTGAGCGGTTATGCCGTTTACGGATAGGCCAATTCTGTCCCGGCGACCTACCATTTCGCTTAATATGAGACGACTTGGCCTGTTACAAATCGCTTTGTTGCTGACGACCAGCATACTGCCCGAAGGCAGTTCGCGGATGTCGCAGGCCACAACGTGCAAC
>Ga0315331_10000050_pt1 | contig 57250 bp, 58 predicted proteins | sample M160m34915metaG_FD_203456 | JGI IMG/M metagenome (GOLD analysis project Ga0315331, IMG submission 203456) | Ammonia-oxidizing marine archaeal communities from Monterey Bay, California, United States - M1 60m 34915 | ecosystem: Environmental > Aquatic > Marine > Intertidal zone | place: USA...
GCCGACGCCGACGAAGCCAAGCACGAATACAATGTCGACCTGCTACCGTCGCTCGATGACGCGGCAGGATATCACTGCGTCGTCGGCGCAGTTGCCCACGATGCCTATGCCGGCTATGGCGCGGCGGATTTTGCAAAGCTGCTGGCCGATGACGGCGTCGTCGCCGATGTCAAAGGCATGTGGCGCGAGCTGGAATTACCGGAAACCTATCGGCGCTGGCAGCTCTAGGACCGGTCGATCCTAACAGGTGGAATTTGAAAATCAGGTATCGCTCAGCCGGGTGATCGCCCATTTGACCTGAGCGGTGCCCTGTGTGGCCGCACCGGAGATCACGATCTGTTCGGACCGGCGGGAATCATGCCCGTCGCCGAGATAGATACTTTCCTGCAGGCTCGCGACACCCCCGGAACAGCGCATCCGCCATCCGGATTTATCGGGCAGACGCAGCAGCACCGATGCACCGTCCTTGACCAACGACGCCTTGACCGACGGATGCAGGTGGAAGCGAATCGCGAATTTATGGTCGCCCGAACCTTCCAGCGTATCCTCGCCGCGAACGTCGGTGCCCGATGCGTTCACATAAATCCGTCGCCGATGGATCAGATCGAGCGCCCGTGCATATCCGTCATGGCTGAGGTCGAACCAGGTATTGCCGTCGGCTTCGAGGTGTTCGGACGTCACCGTTATCGGGCGTATGCCGATGGAGCCGTCTTCCCTGATTTCCGCGGAGTTCCTGTCATCGACCACCATCGTTGAATGTGCGGCCGTTGACCGCTGGGCCAGCTTCCACTGTTCGTCCCGCCCGGCATAGGCACCGCAATTGACGACGATGCGTTGCTTGCCGACGCTCATCTCGAAGCTCAGCGCGCCCGCATGGGCACCCTTGCCTACAACCGGCGGTGCGCCGCAATCGGCGATCACCAGCGTGCGATTGGCCATAAAGCGTTCGAACCCGGTATGCGGCGCCGACGTCACCGGCTTGCCGCGCGATTCGGCCTTGGTCAGCACGACATCGAGCAGCCACGCCTCGCCCTCGTTCGATCCGTTGAACAGCACCAGCCCGCCATCGCCATGCCGATAGAACCGAAGCATCGGTGCCGCCCGGTCAATCGCGGCCTGTAGCGCCTCGGGCACATCGATGTTGGATGCCCGGAGGATGGAGCGCAGATCGATCAGATGGCGCAACGCGGTGAGCTGCGCCTTGGGGCTGCGTTCGATATGGCCGCCGTCAGGCAGGATCTGGCGATCGCACATCGCCGCGATGATCCGGACCAGCCGGGGCGCATGGCGCGCGCCGCCGGGCAGGCAAAGCGCCGCATAGACCCGCGCCTTGGTCACCAGCATGCGGTCGAGACCGTCGGGAATGAACCGGGCCACCCGGCGCAGATGCTTCACCTGACGCGCGGTGTTGTCGAGGAAAGTCGACGCAAACGCCGCGTCCGCCCCGGCCGACATGAATTCCGCGTGGGTCAGCCAGTTGCACAAGCGGTTCGACAATACGTCGGGACGCCACGTCAACGGATGCCATTTGGGGTTCGCCGCAATCCAGCTGGCAACGCAATTGCGTGCCTGGATACGCGCCGCCTCGGTCCCCACTGCGCGCATGTCGCGGAGCCAGTCGAAGCCATGCAGCTCGGCCTGCCAGGCCGGCCCCGCTTCGAGCGCCTCGGTAAAGGCGTCTTCGGCATTCAGCGTGTGATTGAGAAACCGGAAGCGGCCATCGACCAGACCGGCGCCGCGATCGGAACTGCCGGGCCAGTTTTCATCGGGAATCAGGGTAAGCGCCTGTGGGCGACGGCCACGCAGCGAATTGCCGTAAAACAACCCACGAAACCAAATCCGCGCCACCCAATAGGTGCCTTCACGCAGCCGGTCGATCACCAGTCTGACGCTCACATACGGTACGTTCCGCTTTCCCTTGCTCCGGCTGACCGTGCGCGGACTGCGCTTGGGCGCTTTATCCAGCGCCTGTGTTTCCACAGCGTCGGTCATTTTCCGCCGCGCGCCGCGGGAAGACCGCGGAGCCTGCGAATATTGGCGGCATACCGGCGCGGGCCGCCCTTGAAGGTCGCGCTGCCCGCAACCAATACGTCGGCGCCCGCGGCGATGGCGGCCTTTGCCGTCACTGCATCGATACCGCCGTCGACTTCCAGATCGATATCGCGGCCGGTCGCGTCGATGGCCGCACGCAACACCTCGATCTTGCCCAGCATACCGGGAATGAATTTCTGACCGCCGAAGCCCGGGTTCACGCTCATCACCAGGACCAGGTCGACATCTTCCAGCACCTCGATCGCCGCTGCGGCCGGGGTCGCCGGGTTCAGCGACACGCCGGCCTTGACGCCAAACGATTTGATAAGCTGCAGCGTGCGGTGCAGGTGGGGGCCTGCTTCGGCATGAACGGTAATAATATCCGAGCCTGCGTTCACGAAGGCTTCGATATAGGGATCGACCGGCGAGATCATCAGATGCACATCGAACGGCCGCTTGCTCGATTTGCGCAGTGCCTTCACGACATCCGGACCGATGGTGATGTTCGGAACGAAATGGCCGTCCATCACATCGACATGGATATAGTCCGCCCCGGCGCGGGTGATCGCGCGGACTTCATCACCCAGCGCCGCAAAGTCAGCGGACAGGATGGAGGGGGCGATTCTGACGGGTTTCTGCACGGAGTTTAGGTATCAGTTCGGGCGAGTCGCGGCAAGCAATCTGCGGCGCTCACAGCGTGTCTTTTTTGCGCAACCGGGCAATAAAAAAACCGTCGACGCCTCCTCTGTCGGCAAGATGCGCCGGCGTCACCCGCATATACCCTTCCGGCAGGACGCACTCCTTGAAATCCGGCACGTCGGCAGCGGCGATCGTCTCGAGCCGCAGGCTGGGGTCGCGCTTCAGCAGGCGGGCAATCTGACGGGGGCCTTCCGAATCCTCAAGCGAACATACCGAATAGACGATCACCCCGCCGGGCCTCATCATGGCGGAAGCCTTGTCGAGAAACTTTCGCTGCAGGTCGGTCTGGTGCGTTACGTCGGCCGCGGATTTCAGATACGGGATATCGGGATGACGGCGGATCGTGCCGGTCGCCGAACAGGGTGCATCCAGCAGCACGGCATCGAACAAGGCCGGCGGCTCCCACGCCAGCGCATCGGCCTCGACCACCGCCGCGGCCAGATCCAGCCGTTCGAGATTCTCTTTCAGGATTCCGAGACGTGTGCCCGACACATCGACCGCCGTGACGTCGAGCCCGGCGGTGACGAGCTGCGCGGTCTTGCCGCCGGGGGCCGCGCACAGGTCGCAGACATTTCCGGTGTCGCTGCCGGTGCGGGCCAGCGCCGCGATCAGCACATCCGCCGGCAGGGCGGCCGCCGCATCCTGCACCCACCACACGCCGTCATCGAAACCGTCGAGCGCCGTGATATCGCCGGCATTGGTCATGCGCACGCTGGACCGGCCGATCCGTTCGCCGCCGAGATATTCTGCCCATTCACCGGCGCGTTCGGTGGCGCGATCGTCGGAGCCGTCTTCCGCATCGTCGCGGATCGTCAGGTCGACCGGCGGGACCTGCAACTGGCTTTCCGCGATGGCCGTGGCGACATCTTCACCGAACGACGCGACCCATGACTCCCACAGCCAGTCCGGCACGTTCAGTTGTTCCGGGAAATGGGCCAGCACGTTCTTGCCTTCGGCCCGGACAATGCGCCGGAGAATGGCGTTGACCACGCCCTTAAACTTTTCGGGGCCGCGTTTGCCTGCCAGCGATACCGCGGTATCGACCGCGGCATGGGTCTGGGTGTCGAGAAACAGGATCTGGCACAACCCGAGGCGAAGCGCGTTCTTGGCGGCGGCGGCTTCCATCGGCAGCGGCCGGTCGAGGCAGTCGTCGATCAGCGCATCGATCTGCCCGAGCCGGCGCAGCGTCGTCGCCACCAAGTTGCGGGCAAAGGAACGGTCGCGGTCGTTCAGCCCGCCGAAACGCTTGTCGGTCTGCAGGACTTCATCCAGCGGCCGGCCGCGGTCGAGGACTTCGTGCAGGATCGTATGCGCGCGTTCGCGGGCCACAAGGCCGATCGTGCCCATGTCGGCGCGGGTGTGTTGAGTATTCATCGCCGGAAGATACCCGAAACAGCGCGCGGTACAATGAAGATAACGGCTGTCCTAGCCCCAGGGTCCGGCGGCGAGACCGGCAGCCGGGGCGCCGACCATTTCACGCAGCTTTGCGATCCGGTTCTGCATATTGGGATGGGTCGAAAACAAACCGTCGATCGAACGCGCATGAAGCGGATTAGCAATAAACATATGCGCGGTCGCGGGATTGTTCTCGGCCCGGGGATTGTCGATTGTCTGGGCGCCGCGTTCCAGCTTGTCGAGCGCGGCGGCCAGCCACAGGGGGTGGCCGCAGATTTCGGCACCGGCACGATCGGCGGCGTATTCCCGCGTCCGCGAAATCGCCATCTGCACCAGCATGGCGGCAATGGGTGCGAGGATCATGATCAGGATCGTGCCGATTAGCCCGAGCGGATTGTTGCGGTTGCCGCCGAAAAACATGGCAAACGTCGCCAGCATGGAAATGGCGCCGGCAATCGTCGCCGTGATGGTCATGATCAGCGTGTCGCGGTTTTTCACATGCGCCAGTTCATGCGCCATCACGCCGGCGACTTCCTCGGTCGACAAAATCTGCAACAGGCCGGAGGTCGCGGCGACGGCGGCGTTTTCCGGATTACGGCCGGTGGCAAAGGCGTTCGGCTGATCGCTGTCGATGATATAGACCTTGGGCATCGGCATCTCGGCGCGCGCGGCAAGCTGTTCGACCGTGCCGTACAACCCGGGCGCCGAGCGCGCATCGACCTCGGTCGCGCCATACATGGACAGCATCATGCGGTCCGAATTCCAATAGGCGAACGCGTTCATCGCCAGCGCGATGCCAAGCGCGATCACCATGCCGGCCGGCCCGCCTAGCATAAAGCCGGTGCCGACGAACAGCGCGGTTATCCCGGCAAGAAGGATGGCCGTTTTAAGATAGTTCATTTCGTATATCTGCTCCGTATGTGCCGGTCCGGGACCTTGGCAAACCCGGGCGCTCGATCCATACTACAGATATGATCGATACACCGAAAAAACCACTCCCTAAAACGGGAAAGACAGACATTCAGAAACCTGCCCCGAAACCCGAAGCGGGCGCTGAGTCCGGCGATACATCCGAGGAATTCGGCGGGCGCGGCGGCGCCGATCCGACGCGTTTCGGCGACTGGGAAAAAGACGGCCGCTGCGTCGACTTCTAGGACTGCCAAAACGGCGATTTCCGAAGAAAAATCAAGGTCTTGGGGCCTGGCTAGGCAAACCCCCAAGCGAATCGGTTAGCGGCTTGTTCCTGAAGCCTTTATCCGAAAAAAATCGACATATGTTCATGCTTTGCCCTATGTTCATTTCTGGTTCGTTCGCCAATTTCCCATTGGCTGTTAACGAATACAGGATTTGAACGCATAACCCACAAGATATAGGGGTATTTCCTGCAAATTAGGCCCGTTGCATACGAGATATATAGGGCGAGATGAAGGAAACGGGCTGCGGTCCGGGTCAGTTCGAGCGAGACCGCGTGTGTCTGATGCCCGGCGCCAAACGCATTTCCCAATTTGTCACCCTCGGCCTTGAGCCGAGGGACCACAGTGCACTGAAGAATGGGTCCTCGGCTCAGGGCCGAGGACGACGCCGGACGGAAGCGGAAACAGCCGGGGGCTGCCCGCAGACGTCCCCTACCGGTTCTGACGGTTGTCTACCAGATCGTCGACCACGGCCGGGTCCGCCAGGGTCGATGTATCGCCGAGCTGGTCGTGTTCGTTGGCGGCGATTTTGCGCAGTATGCGGCGCATGATCTTGCCCGACCGGGTTTTCGGCAGGCCGGGCGCCCACTGGATGAGATCGGGCGACGCGATGGGGCCGATATCCTTGCGCACCCATTGGACGAGCTCCTTGCGCAGGCCCTCGGACGGCTCATGCCCTTCCATCAGGGTGACATAAGCGTAGATGCCCTGGCCCTTGATGTCGTGCGGATAGCCGACCACCGCCGCCTCGGCGACATCTTCGTGGCCGACCAGCGAGCTTTCGACCTCGGCGGTGCCCATGCGGTGGCCCGACACGTTGATGACATCGTCGACGCGGCCGGTGATCCAGTAGTAGCCGTCCGCATCGCGGCGGCAGCCGTCCCCGGTGAAGTAGTTGTCCTTATAGGTCGAAAAATAGGTCTGCACGAAACGGTCATGATCGCCGAACACGGTGCGCATCTGGCCGGGCCATGAATCGGTCAGGATTAGGTTGCCCTCGGTCGCGCCGTCGAGAATGTTGCCGTCGGCATCGACGATTTCCGGCTTGATGCCGAAGAACGGCCGTGTCGCCGAGCCGGGCTTGAGCGGGGTCGCGCCGGGCAGCGGCGTGATCAGGATACCGCCGGTTTCGGTCTGCCACCAGGTATCGACGATCGGGCAGCGCCCGCCGCCGACGACCTCGTAATACCACATCCACGCTTCGGGATTGATCGGCTCGCCCACCGATCCCAGCAGGCGAAGCGACGAGCGGTCCGTCGCCTCGACCGGGCCGTTACCTTCGCGCATGATCGCGCGGATCGCGGTCGGCGCGGTGTAGAAGATATTGACCTGGTGCTTGTCGCAGACCTGCCAGAAGCGCGAGAAATCCGGATAGTTCGGCACGCCTTCGAAGATCAGCGTGGTCGCGCCGTTGGCCAGCGGGCCGTAGACGATATAGCTGTGACCGGTGATCCAGCCGACATCGGCGGTACACCAGTACACATCGCCGTCGTGATAATCGAACACGTATTGATGGGTCATCGACGCGTAGACCATGTAGCCGCCGGTTGTGTGCAGCACGCCCTTCGGGGTACCGGTCGAGCCTGATGTATACAGTATGAACAGCGGGTCCTCGGCGTTCATTTCTTCCGGCGCACATTCGGGCGCGGCCTCGGCCATCGCGTCCTGGTACCAGACATCGCGCCCGTCGACCCAGGCGATATCATTCCCGGTGCGTTTGACGACGATGCATTTCTCGATCGTCGGGCACTTCGTCAGCGCCTTATCGACATTGGCCTTGAGCGGGATCGGCTTGCCGCCGCGCACGCCTTCATCCGAGGTGACGATGATGTTGGAATCGGAGTCGTGGATGCGCCCGGCGATGGAATCCGGTGAAAATCCGCCGAAAATGACTGAATGCACCGCACCGATGCGCGCGCAGGCCAGCACCGCGACGGCAATTTCCGGGATCATGGGCAGATAGATCGTGATCCGGTCGCCCTTCTTCGCGCCATTGGCCTTGAGCACGTTGGAGAACTTGCAGACCTGTTCGTAGAGTTCGCGGTAGGTGAGGTTTTGCGACTCCGCCGGATTATCGCCTTCCCAGATGATCGCGGTCTGGTCGCCGCGCGCCGCAAGATGACGGTCGAGACAGTTGACCGACGCGTTCAGGGTGCCGTCGTGATACCAGCGGATATGCACGTCGTCATGGTCGTAGGACACGTCCTTGACCTGGGTATAGGGCTTGATCCAGTCGATGCGTTTGCCGTGTTCGCCCCAGAACCCTTCGGGGTCGGCAACGGAATTTTTGTACATCTCGTTGTACTTGGCTTCGTCGGCCAGCGCGCGCTCGGCCCATTCGGCGGGGACCGGAAAAATTTCGTTATCGGACATGGCACATCTCCCTTATCGCGTGGCCGGCGGCTGGTGCGCCGTTTGGACGGATTATCTTTATTTATAGCGGCAGGGGCAAGACGGGCGGCTGATCCGAATCAATTCGGGACCGATTAATTGACGACCAAGCGGTGGTCAGGCGGCAGGCAGGTAAACCCCGCCCTCGACGATCTCCACCGTCAGCGGTTCCAGTGCCTGACCGGGGCACGGCCCGTCGACGCACACGCCGTCATCGATATTGAATAGGGCCGAATGCATCGAGCACAGGATCAAGTCTTTTTCGTAAGACAGGAAAACATCCGGCTTCCAGTCCAGCGGGGCGCCGTAATGGGGGCATGAATTGCGGTAGGCGAACACGCCGTCGCCACGGCGGACGATAAAGAACGGCTTTTCGCCGTCGATCTGCTCGAACCCCTTACTACCGGGATCGTCGATCTCGTCGAGACGGCAGAGAAACACCGGCTTTGTCATGACGGGCTTGTCTTCCGGATCAGGGTTTGACGCCACACATCTTGCACAACAGTTTCCATTCCGCCTTGCCGACCGGCACCACCGACAGGCGCGACTGTTTGACCAGCGCAAAGTCGGCGAGCTTCGGTTCCGCTTTCACGTCGGCCAGAGTCACCGGCGTATTCACCGGCTCTACCGCCTTCACGTCAACCATGCCGAAACGGCCGGAGTCGTCCGTGTGATCGGGATAATGTTCCTTCACGACCTCCACGATGCCAACGATCTGCTTTTCATTGACCGAATGATAGAAGAACCCTTTGTCGCCCTTCTTCATGGCCTTCATGTTGTTATTGGCCTGATAGTTGCGCACGCCGTCCCAGTGCTCGACGCCCTTTTTCACCTGATTGTCCCACGACCAGGCACCGGGTTCTGATTTGAACAGCCAGTATTGCATCGCGCCTGCTCCTCTTAGGTGATTTTTGTCGTGCCTTGTCCATACAACAGCATTGGCCGGAATGGAACGGCGAGTCTAACCAGCGGAGACCGTTCCTTCTTCCCGCCAGACCACGGGGAAGATTTCTTCATTCGCAGGGAAGCATCCCGGCACCAGCCCCGCGGCCGCCTCGTTTTCCGTTCCCGGCACCGTAAATGCCGTCGGCGACGCGGCCCACTTTGCATCACCACCGAAATAACGGATTGACAGCGCCACCCGGCGTTGTTCCAGCGATGTGTTCGGTCCTGCCCCGTGCACGGTCAGCGGATGATGCACTAGGCAATCCCCCGGTTCCATATCCCAGCTGAGAAACCGGTATTCGGGGTTATCGAATTCCTTGTGAAAGGCCGGGCAGGGTAGCAAATTTGCGGAGTCGCCTTTCAGATAATTCTCTCTCGGCGGCGCGGGGTCCGGCCGATACAGCATGCCCCATGTATGAGAGCCGGCAACGTAAACCAAGCCGCTCTGTTCTTTGTTGACCGGTGTCAGCGCGATCCAGACCGAGGCGATATGATTGCCTTTGAACGGCCAGAACGGCAGATCGTGATGCCAGTCGGTCGGCGCCTGGGTTCCCGGTTCCTTGATGAAAAGCTGATCGTAGAAATATCGGACATTCGGCACGCCCATCAACCGCGCGGCGATTTCTGCAGTGGGGGAGTCCGCCACCAGTGCCATAAACTCAGGTCTGGTGCGTGCCATATGGCTGCTGACAATTGTCCGGCCCGAGCCGCCATCGGCATCGTCCACCGCGACGAGGCTCGGCGCCGTCCCAGTCGAATATTCGACACAGATTTTCTAGGCCTTTTCTACCAGATCTGCATCAAACTGGTCGCGAATGCAGACCACACCGTCTCGTTCATAGGCCAAGATTTCTTGTTCTGAGATTGGATGTCGTAAGGTCTTCATACTGTCTTTCCCTGCATTATTCGCCGCGCTAATAATTATATTATAATATATTATACTTATATCTTATTCTCTATTACTTCTATTTCGTTGTCGATGTAATATTCCATAGTATAAAACTGGCAAAGCTAAAATAGTACGTCCGTCGTCGGGTCTAGCCAGGCGCCTGCATTTTGATGCCTATCTGCGCGGCGAGAGCATCTACTGCCACTGACGCACCCTCGAGTGTGAAAGAGGAAGCAACGTATCGGTCGGGGCGGACGAGGAGAAATTTTCCACGGTAGGGTTTGAGTTTTTGCGGCAGATCCGCGTCGGCGATAATCGCCTTGCGCGCGATGTTGGGGACGTTGACATGGCCCGGAACGAGGGCCACCCGCACCGCGTTCAAATGATGCCAGAGCGGGTTGTCAGAGTTTTCTATCGCTATTGCGGCATCGCCGCCGATCGCGAGAAGGGCGAAACCGGTCCCCAATAGATCATCCAGTTTCATGCTGCCGCCATCACGCGTCTCGACGTCGGGCTGCGGCAGCATACGGCCGACAAGCGTTCGCTTTGCCGTTTCGCCGTCGGCGATCAGAAATCCGTCTTCGAACCGGGGTTCGGGTTTAAATTTCATGCCGAGGAAATAGTCCCGTAACTTCGGTATCAACCCGGTAAACCGGAAAAACGCGATCTGGCCATAGGTATGAAACCAGTTGCGCGGCACCATAACCAAGCCGATCTGAATTGCCATCCGGATCAACGACCATGCATGGGCGCGCCGTTCGCTCTCGTAGGTGTCCATCAGAGACAGGCCAAATTGTCCCTGAACGACCGCTGCGGCCTTCCAGGCGAAATTATTGGCGTCGCGCTGGCCGCTGTTCAGACCCTGACCGGCATAGGGCGGGGTCAGGTGCGCCGCATCGCCGAGCAGGAAAACGCGTCCGTTGCGCCAGCGATCCGCGATCCGGGCTTGAAACGTGTAAACCACCTTACGTACGATCTCGACCGGACGGTCTCCGATATAGGGGTGCAACAGGCGGGCGATGGTTGCCGGTTTCAGAAAATCGTCAGCGTCTTCGCCCGGATGGACGACAAATTCCCAGCGCCGCGTCCCGCCGACACCGGGCAGGGTGATGGCCGGGCGGCGGTGATCGCAATGGGCGACCGAATCCGGACAGTCGTCGAAATCGTTTACGGTATCAAAAACCAGCCAGCGTTCCTCGAAGCTGGATCCGACGAGCGTCGCGCCGATGGCGCGGCGGACTGCGGACCGGCCCCCGTCACAGCCTGCCAGAAATGCGCCACGCACATGTTTCTCGGTCCCGTCGGCAGCCCGCACCCTCACCGTGACACCAGCAGCGTCCTGTTCGAATGAATCGAATTCATGGTCGAACCACACGTAGATCGTGGGGAAGCGATCCAACCCGTCGAGCAGCGTCGCTTCCAGTTCGGGCTGATGGAAAGCGGAACGCCGCGGGTGACCGAATTCGACCGTCGTCGGCTTCACGCGGGCAAATTCGCGCCCGCCTGGCGAGTAGTATCGCGAGCCGTACCCCGGCAGGGTGCGTGTAACGATATGGTCGACCAGGCCAAGGGTCTGCATCGAGCGCAGGGATTCGTCATCTATTGATACTGCGCGGGGTTCATCCACCGTGCCGGAATTACGCTCTATCAGAACGGCACGAATACCAGCCAGGCCGAGATAGTTCGCTGTCGCAAGACCGGCGGGGCCTGCGCCGACAATGACGACATCGGTCGAGGTCAGTCCCGTGTCCACGCATCGCCCCACAGGTTCAACGTGCGCGGCTCTGTCTTCCATTCGCCGGGCGGCGCATCGTAGTCACGGGTTTCCAGTTCGGCAGACATTTCCACCGGGTTGCCATCGGGATCGCGGACAAAGATAAACAGGTTATTCCCCGCGCCGTGCCGGGCCGCCCCCCATTCGATTTGGGTGCGCAGGTCGGCGAAATGATCGCCCCAGTCGCGGATATCGTTCCAGCAAGTGGTTTCGTAGCATTGATGATCAAAGCGCGAAGAAGACGCGGCGAACAGCGCCAGGTCGTGATGTTCGTGATTGGATCGCAGGAAACACGCGGACACGCCGCCATCGTCGTTCTTTACTATATCGGAAGCGCGAAACCCGACCGTGCCAATAAAGAATTCGATCAGTCGGTCCATGTTGGTTGTACAGATGCCGAGATGCTGCAACCGCCCGGGCAGCTGGTCGGGGATATCGGTTTCGGCCTGAACCGGCAGGCCGAAGATAAAAAACTTGCCGTCGGTATCGGCGATGGCGACCTGTCCGTCGGCGAATACGGGCGAGCACACGTCCGTACGCATCACGCCCTTCGCGGTCATATCCGCATCGAAGCGGGCAAGCTGGTTGGCGCTTGCCAACGCATAAGCGACATAGCCGAAACCCTTATCCGCCGCGGGGCGAAACACGATGTTGCGCTGACGCGCCGACAACCAGACCGACCCGTCTACGAATTTTTCGGATGCCATTTCCAGATGCGTTTCATACCACGGTACAATCGTTTCGATCTGCGGCGTGTCGAGGCAAAAGTGGTGAAGATGGGCAGGCCAGAGGGGCGGCTTGGTCATGGCGATACCTTTCGGACAGTGCGCATGTCAGGGAGCAGTGCGTCAAATTAATCCGTACACAGAATAATGTCAAAAACATTCCCCCGGAAAGGAAATTTCCGGTTCGCGCCTGTGCACAATCCATCCCGCAGAGGAAGGCGGGGTACCGGCCAGAAACTTCTCAAGATGCCCTGCCCACAAATGCGCAAGCATCGTGGAGTAATGACCGTTGGTGTCTGCACCCGCTGGTACCAGCACGTATTGCGCACCGGGTATTTTTTCGATTGCGGGCTCGACAGTTCCCAGCTGGGGCGGATTCAGCTCGTCGTCTTCGAAATTGATGACCAGGACCTGCGCCTTGATTTTATTCAGACCCCGGACGGGTCGTAATCCATGGAGGCTTCGACCTGATAGAGGCGGTTGTTGGCATCGCCCTTTTTCGCCCGCTCGACGAGGGTCTTGTAGAGTGAGTCGCCGGCTTCGCGTGTGGGCGCCTTTTCCTGGAGGCGGACGACGCTCTGAATCAACAGCGCGCTGAACGGCGCCGTCAGCACGTAGCGGGTCGGATTGGTTTCGTAATCCCCGTTATTCCGATCGGGGTCGTTACGGATGGCTTCGATCGAAACTCGGCGCTGGATCTAGTTGCGGCCGCTCATCGGACCGGGTTGGGATGCGACCGGCACCAGCCGCTTCACAAAGTCGGGATATTTCGCACCATAGATCCACGCCAGCATGCCGCCCATGGATATCCCGAGGAGCAGCTTTAACCGACCGATACCGAGACATTCCGTCAGCAACCGGTGCGTCGAGACAACCATGTCGTCATAGCGGTAATGGGGAAACCGCGCGCGCATGCCGTCACTGGGGTTGCTCGACCCGCCGAATCCGACCATATCGGGGATAACGATAAAATTTTCACGAAGGTCGGGCGCCTGTCCTTCGCCGAACAATTCGCCCGCCAGGCTCGGCTGCAGCCATGTCCGGCCCGAGCCGGTGGTGTTGTGGATCAACAAGACGGCATTCGTAACATTGCCGTCTGGGTCGCGCTGTCGCGCGCCCAGGGTCATATAGCGGATCGTCAGATCATCCAGCGTCTCGCCGCTGGCGAACCGGAACCCGGAGATTGCAAATTCGCCTTCCCGCAGATCCAGCCAGGATTTTTCTTCCATCGTGGCTCATCCCCAAATAACGCCGCTCAATCCGCTTCCGTGCGCAGCGGACGGGCGAGCAGGGCTTGGATGACGGTGTTGATCTCTGCACCCTGATTGAGCACCGCATCGACCGCCGCCGCGATCGGCATCTCGATGCCAAGAGAAGCGGCAAGCGCGGTCGCCGCACTGGCAGTAAAGACGCCCTCGGCCACCGAGTTCCGTTCGCCCAGAATATCGGCCAGCGCACGGCCCTCGCCCAGCGCCACGCCAAGCGAATAGTTACGCGATTGCACACTCGTGCAGGTCAGCACCAAGTCGCCGAGCCCCGACAGGCCCATCATGGTTTCCGCCCGGCCGCCCTTGGCAACGCACAGCCGGGTCAGTTCGGCGAGGCCACGGGTGATCAGCGCGGCGCGCGCGTTGTCGCCGAAGCCGCAGCCCTCGGCAATGCCGCAGGCAATGGCGAGCACGTTCTTGATCGCGCCGCCGATCTGCGCGCCGGTCACATCGTCGGCGGAATAAGGCCGAAACCGGTCGGAGCTGAGCCGGTCCGCCAGCGCCTGGACGGCGGCGATATCGTCGCCGGCAAGCGTCACCGCGGTCGGCAGCCCGGCAGCGACTTCCGCCGCAAACGTCGGTCCCGACAGGATCATGACCGGGTTATCGGGAAACAACGCCGCGACGGCTTCGCTCATCAACGCGCCGGTCTGTTGTTCGATGCCCTTGGCGCAGGCCACCAGCGGGGTCGCAGGCGATATCTGGCCGGCAAGCGGGCCGAGCGTGCTACGCAGGTGCTGGGCAGGGGCGGCAAGAAGAAGGGCGTCCGCCGACGCGGCTGCCGACAGATCGCCAGTCGCGCGGATGGCGGGATCGAGCGCCGTGCCCGGCAGATAGAGCGTGTTTTCGTGATCGCCGTTGATCGTGTCGACAAGGGCCGCCTCAAACGCCCAGAGCAGCACGTCGTTGCCGGCGCGATGGGCCGCAACCGCGAGCGCCGTTCCCCAGGCACCGGCGCCGATAATAGAAATCATAAAGCTGTCTGACCCGGTTTGGGCGTCAGGTTGATCGCGACCGAAATACGGACGCCGTCGCCGCGATAGGGCCGCACCGCGTGGGACAACCAGGACGGGAAAATCAGCAGCAGGCCGGCGCGCGGGCGTACCAGTTCACTGGCGCCGATCGACTGGCCACCGGGCATGGCGACCGCAAGGTCGGGCGCCAACATCGCCGGAGCGACGCCGCGCGGATCCTGTATTTCGAATTCACCGCCGAGCGCCGGGTTGTTGGCGATACCGGCATCGTCGACATAGTAGCTCGCCGACCAGTAAGCGCCGGGGTGGGTGTGGAATTCATTACCGTGACCATCTCGGTTCACATTGGCCCAGCAGTTCGTCAGCCAGTCGAGCGAGACGGGACGGCCCATGCGGTCGCATGTGATCTGGCCTGCCATCGCACGGGTCACGTCGAGCAAGGTTTTGACAGCCTCGCCGCCCCAGGATTCAACTTCCCAGTTCGACTGCCAGCCGCCGAGATTGCTGTGCTGGGTGCCCTTATCGGATTTTTCGCGGTCGAGGATCACGCGCTTCAGCTTGGCGTTCAGCGCTGCCGCATCGGGCATCATGCATTCGATAACCGGCGTCGGAAAAATACCGCGAATCGAGGCGTTGGCTTCTTTGTCATTCATGGTTTGCGCAACGTCACATCGAATGCCGGTCGAGGAAATCCCGCACGGCACTGTTATAGGCATCGATCTCGACATGGATGACGAAATGCCCACCGGTCGGCACGATGACCTTTTCGGCACCGGGCACATTATCGGCCAGTTCGTCCGACAGATAGCGCGGCGTCACCATGTCGTCTTCGGCGACGATCACCAGCGTCGGCGCCTTGATGTCGGACATCCCGTCGCGCCGGTCGTAGGCGCAGATCGCATCGATCCGGCTTTCCATGATTTCCACCGGCTGGTCCGCCCCGGCGAGGTAGCCTTCGAGCGCGTCGATCTTGTCGGCGTTCTGGGTGATGTACCACGGCGGCAACAACGTCAGGATCGAATTGCGCGCGTATGCCAGTGTACCGCCGGCAGACAGCACGCCCTTGCGCGCGGCGAAGGCGCGGTTGAAATAGGAATCCTGTCCGGCCCAGGTCGCGCTCAGCACCAGTGACGCCAGCCGGTCGGGATGGTTCTGGGCGACGATCTGGCCCATCGCGCCGCCGGTCGAATGACCGACCCAGTGGGCGCGTTCGATCCCGAGCTTGTCCATCAGCCGGATCGCGTCATCAGCCATCTGGTCGACAGAATAGTCGATCTTCGAATAGGTGCTTTGTCCGCAGCCGCGGTGATCGTGCACGATGGTACGGTAGCCGTCGGCGAATGCGGGGATCTGGTTGGTCCACACCGCACCCCCGCCGCCAAGGCCCGGCACGAACATGATCGGATCGCCGCTGCCGGCTTCCTCGTAGTGAATTTCGGCGTCGCCGATATCGATCTTGGGCACGTTGTGCTCTCTTTTCTCAGGTGTCGTTCATGCCGAGGGAACGTTCGATCGCGACCACATCGGTGGGCCGTTCGAACGGTTCCGGCACGGGATCGCCCGGCCGCCGTGCCCGGCCGATGGTCTCGAAGAAATCTTCCAGCCCGGCCGGGGTGATCACCCACAGCATAACGAGGTCTTCGTCGCCATCGTTATAGATTGCGTGCTTGACGTCATAGCCGAGAAACGCGGACGAGCCGGGCTCTATATCGTGGCGTACGCCATCGACCATCACATGGCCCTTGCCCTTAAAACAGATCTGCAGTTCGACCTGTTCGGCATGGGAATGTTCGCGCACATGGCCGCCGACCGCGATGGTCTGATAGCCCATGGACACGTCCTTGAAGTTCGTATTGCCGGGGAACAGCATGGGATCGGCATGACCGTTCGCTGGCATTGGCTGCCAGAAGCTGGGGCCATCACCGGGCTGAATCACAACCGCGTGTCCGCGGAATTCTTCGTTACCACTCATGCTATGTCTTCCATCGACGTCATTGGATATAGGCATTGTACGATGATCCTGGGAAATTCAAAAGCACGCGGACAGATACCTATCCGGGTTTTAATGCCCGTTCTCGCCATACTGATTGCGGCTCCTCAAAGTATAGCCGGCGAGACGCTTACAGCGATCCCCGGCGGCACGTTCACGATGGGCGATACAAACGAGACACCACGCCGGATGACCGTCGTACCGTTTCGCGTTTCAGCGCATGAAGTCACGAACCGGGAATTCGCCGACTTCGTCGCCGCAACCGGCCATGCGACCGATCCCGAACGATTGGGCGAAGGCTATGTCTGGACCGATAAATGGCGGTCCATGAAGGGCGCGGACTAGCGGCACCCCCACGGACCGAACTCCTCTATAGAGGGCAAGGCAAACCACCCCTTGGTCCAAGTCTCCAAGCGCGATGCAGCGGCCTATTGCGCCTGGCAGGGCCGGCGCCTACCGACGGAGGCCGAATGGGAATTCGCCGCCCGCGGCACGGACGGCCGCCGCTATGCCTGGGGCAATACACCACCGGTCCAGTCAGGTGAAAAATCCCAGCGGCGCGGGAATTACGGCACCGACAATTGCTGTGCGCCGGATGCAACAGACGGATACCGGATCACCGCGCCTGTGGGTTCGTTCCCGGCGGGCGTATCGCCGTTCGGTCTGCACGACATGACCGGCAATGTCTAGGAATGGACCACAAGCCGCTTTCCCGGTCAGCCCAATTGGTTCGTCACCAAGGGCGGCGGCTGGGGCAACAACCCGTACTGCCTGCGCGCCGCTCACCGGCACGGCCACCCGCCCGATATCGGCCTCGATATGGTGGGATTCCGCTGCGCCGCGGATAAATAAAGGTTAGGCGGCGGCCCCGGGCTGTTCCGCCCCGGACAGCTCGGCCAGCGGCCAGCGGGGACGCGGGGCGAAATCGAGACCGTCGGTGAGGCCGAGCCGCAGCCGTTCGATCCCGGCCCAGGCGATCATCGCGCCGTTATCGGTACACAGTTTGGGCGGCGGCACCACACAGCGGAACCCGACGAGCGCACACAGTCCCGTCAGTTTTTCACGCAAGGCGGTATTGGCGGCTACGCCGCCCGCGACCACCAGGGTCTCGCCGTCGGGGTGGGCTTCATCGAATGCGGCAATCGCGTGGGCCGCCCGGTCAGCCAGCACATCGGAGACCGCGGCCTGAAACGAGGCCGCGATATCGGCGGCATCCGTATCGGACAAACTGTCATCGGGCAGGTCCAGGATCGCCTGGCGCACAGAGGTCTTGAGACCGGAAAACGACATATCGCACCCCGCCCGGCCCTTCATCGGCCGCGGAAAGGCGAAGCGCCCGGCGTCACCCGCCTTTGCCGCCGCCTCGACCGCGGGACCACCGGGAAAGCCGAGCCCCATCATTTTTGCGCATTTATCGAACGCTTCACCGACTGCATCGTCGACCGTACTGCCCATCAGGGTGTACTGGCCGGGCGCCGTGACCGCGAGGAACTGGCAGTGACCGCCGGATACGAGCAGTAGCAGGTAGGGAAACGCCACATCGTCGGTCATTCGGGCGGTCAGGGCATGTCCTTCGAGGTGATTGACCGCCATGAAGGGCAGCCCGCGGGTTGCCGCCATCGCTTTCGCCGTCATCGCGCCGACGATCACCCCGCCGATCAGGCCGGGGCCCGCCGTGGCCGCTATGCCGTCGAGGTCGCCGATCCCGACATTCGCGTCCTCCAGCGCCCGGCGGATGACGCCGTCCAGAATATCGAGATGCGCGCGCGCCGCGATTTCGGGCACAACGCCCCCGAATGCGTTGTGTTCCGCCTCCTGGGAATAGATAACGTTGGACATAATACGGCAATCGTCAGCCACAATCGCAGCGGCCGTTTCATCACAACTTGTCTCGATCCCAAGGACGATCATACAGGAGAACCCAGTTCACAAATTCAGGGGCGCGACCCTACCCCAACACAACGTCGAATTCCATGTTCTTGGCGGGGTTTTCAAGGGTATTTATGAGGCGGCACACCAATGCAAACGAAAATTTTGATATCGATCGGCATACAGATTTCGCAAAAGGATTCGGGTAGACTCGCCCCATGAATTCTCCCCTTGTTCGTATCGGTACACGCGGTAGTCCGCTTGCGCTATGGCAGGCCAATGAAACACGCCGGCGTCTTGGCGACACCCACCCCGATCTCGCCGCCGTCGACGCAGTTGAAATTGTCGTTATCCGGACATCGGGCGACAAGCTCCAGCAGGGTGCGCTGACCGATGTCGGCGGCAAGGGACTGTTCACCAAGGAAATCGAAGAAGCGATGCTCGACGGTAGCATCGATATTGCGGTCCATTCCTTGAAGGATGTGCCGACCTGGTTCCCGGACGGGCTGATGATCGACTGTTTGCTGCCGCGCGAAGATCCACGGGATGCGCTGATAGCGCCCGGCTTCGGGTCCATCGCCGACCTGCCAGCCGGCGGTACCGTCGGTACCGCGTCGCTGCGCCGCAAGGCATTGTTGCTGCACCGCCGGCCGGATTTGAAAGTGGTGCCGCTGCGCGGCAATGTCGACACGCGCCTCGGCAAGGTCATTGCAGGCGAGGTCGATGCGACGTTTCTGGCGCTTGCCGGGCTTAACCGGCTCGGGCGCGACGATGTCGGGGCCGCCCCGATCGGCGCCAATGAGATGCTTCCCGCGGTATGCCAAGGGATTGTCGGGCTCGAGCGGCGGGCGGATGACGACCGCGTCGCTGCCCTGCTCGCCCCCTTGAATCACACCGAGACCGCCAGCCGGGCCGCCGCCGAACGCACCTTGCTGGCCGAGCTCGACGGCTCATGCCGGACACCGATTGCGGCCCTGGCCGACATTACGGGCGACGATATGCATTTCCGCGCCGCTATCGTCCGCCCCGATGGCAGCGAACTGATCGAAACCGAACGCCGGGGCGGAGTGGCAGATGCCGCCGCAATGGGCAACGATGCCGCGGACGAATTGCGCGGCAAAGCGGGCAGGGGCTTCTTCGATGAATGAACGCCGCCGCCGGCGCGCCTTAATCACCCGGCCGCAGGAGGATTCGGCGGACGCCGCGATCGCGCTTGCCCGGCAGGGGATCACGCCCGTCCTGGCGCCGATGATGCGTATCGAGCACGCCGAACCCGTAATCGAAAACGAAGTCGCTCTTACACAGGCTATCCTGTTCACCAGCCGGAACGGTGTCCGCGCGTTTGCCCGGCTGTCGCCGCGACGTGACGTTGCCGTCTTCGCCGTCGGCGATTCGACGGCAACGCTGGCACGCGATAACGGATTCGCCCATGTCGAAAGCGCCCATGGCGACAGTGCCGATCTGGCGCGGTTGGTCACTGAGCGGCTCGATCCCGCGGACGGCCTGCTGTTTCATGCCGCCGGGGTGACGGTTGCGGGCGAACTGGTCGACACCTTGAACAAAGCCGGTTTCAAAACCATGCGCCGCGCCCTGTACGAAGCGCGGCCCGTGGACAGCCTTTCGGACGATACCGTGACCGCGCTGCGTGACCGCACGCTTGACTATGTGCTGTTCTTTTCGCCGCGGACCGCGCGCATATTCCGCGACCTGGTGGGGGCAGCGGGGCTGGATGCAACTTGCGACAGCCTGACCGCGATCTGCCTGTCGGATGCTGTCGCGGTGGAAATATCGGACCTGACATGGAAGGCGGTCCGGGTCGCCACGGTGCCGACCACCGAGGCATTGCTGACGATCCTCGGCAGCTTCGAAGGGAATGCGGCGCAAACGGCGGCGCGGATTCCATCCGAGAGTCGCCCGACGGCAGAGAGCACGATCAAGAGAGCGACCGAGTCGCCCGCAGACGCGGCAGATGAAATGGGCGCACCGGCACAGGAAACGCTCGTGCCCGAATCGCGCAGTTCGGTTCCCGTGACGTCGCAATCGGACGCATCTGCTCCCGAGGCACCGGAAACCGATAGCGAAAAACCAGCGACCGCTGTAGTCGCGCCGGTTGAAGAAGCACCGCCAACTGAAGAAGCGGCGCCGGCCAAAGCAGTGCCGGAACCCGTCGCCCCTGCCGAAGAACCGTCGGCCGAAAAAACCGTGACAGCCACGTCCGCTGCATCCAATTCCGCCCCCGCGAAACAGAGCGGCGGGTTTGCCAAATTGCTGCCGGCGGCTGCCGTTATTGCGGCCGTCGTACTGGCATTGGGCTATGCGACCCTGCCGTCCTGGCGCGACCACCTGCCGCCGGAAGCACGCGAACGCCTGGCCGGCACCGATGCCGCAGCCACCGCGCTGCGGGCGGAGAACACCGAGCTCAAACGCCGGATCGAAGACCTCGACAAGATACTCGTTGCCGCCAATGCCGAACTGGCCGCGATAAGAAAGAAAGCCGGCGAGGAGATCGGCGACCTGACCGCCCGGCTTGGCGCCAGCGAAAAAGCCATGAGCGCGCTGCGCGATGCCGCGGGAAGCGCGGCCGCGACCGCCGAGGCCAACCGCGCATTGCTGGAAAAAGTAACCGCGCTGGAACAAAAGCTGGCCACTGCCGCCGTAGCAGGTGCCGGCACGGCAGAAAAATTGCGCGCTTCGGAAACGGCACGGGCCGAGGCCGCGCAAAAATCAGCGAAAGCGACCGGCGCGCTGAACGCCCGGATTGCCGCCCTTGAAAAAGACCTCGTCATGGCGCGGGCCACCGCCTTGTCCGCCAGCAAGTCGGACACCTTCGCCCTTGCCGCCGGAAAGCTGCGGGATGCGGTTGCACAGGCGACCCCCTTCACGGACGAAATCGCAGCGTTCAAACGGCTCGGCGGATCGAATCCGGATATCGCGCAGGCCATTTCCCGGATTGAACCCTTCGCCGCAAAGGGCGTGCCGACGCGCAACGCCCTGTTTGCAGACTTGCCCGCGACCGTCGGCGCCGTTCTCGACGCCGCACGCACGCCCGCCAAAACCGGCTGGGTCGGGCGGGTAACCGCCAAGCTGACCGGTTTTGTGACGGTCCGCCGGATCGACGGCAAGGGCGATGGCCCGGATGCCCTGATCGCTCGGGCGGAGATGCAGGCCAAGCGCGGCGATCTGGCGGCGGCGGTGAAAGAACTGAGCGCCCTGACAGGACCGGCGGCCGCGGCGGCCGCGCCGTGGCTCAATGCCGCGCGGTCGCGCCTCACCACGGAACAGGCCAGTGCGACGCTCGACACCATCGTCCTCACCGCCTTTGCGAAAGGCGGCGATAAATGATCCGGTTTACGATTTCCATAATCGTCGCGCTTGGCCTGGTGGTCGCCGCATCGATCTGGTTCAGCGACCGCCCCGGCGCAGTGTCGATAGAATGGCAGGGCTGGCTGATCGAAATGTCGGTCGGCCGCTTCGTGCTGGCCACCACCATCGTGATTGCGGCAGCGATCGTGGTGATCGGCGTCTTCCGGCTGATCGGCCGCACACCGGGCCGCCTCCGCGACAGCCTCCACACATTGCGGCGCGAGCGCGGTTACCGCGCACTGACCCAGGGCATGGTCGCGGTTGCGGCGGGCGATCCAAACGAGGCTAATCGGCAGGCGCGGCGCGCCGACGTCCTGCTCGAAGAACCGCCCCTGACCATGCTGCTATCGGCCCAGGCCGCGCAGCTCAATGGCGACGAGGATGCGGCCGCGCGGTATTTCAAAAATATGCTGGACCGTCCCGAAACCGCCTTTCTCGGCGTTCGCGGCCTGTTGATCCAGGCCCAGAAAGCGGGCGATCGCAGCGCCACGCTGAACTATGCCGAACGCGCCTACCAGCTTCAGCCCAAGACGCCCTGGGTACTGAACACCATGTTCGACCTGCAGGTTCAGGACGGCCGCTGGCGCGCCGCACTGGCTACCCTAGAAGAAGCGGTAAAACGGCGTGCGGTGTCTGCCGATACCGCCCGCAACCGGCGGGCGACCGTGCTGATGGGCTGCAGCGCCGAAGCCGAAGCCGGCGGCGATCTGGCCGAAGCATTAAAGTTTGCCAAACGCGCGAATGCGCTGGCGCCCGGTTTCCTGCCGGGGGTTCTGCGGACGGCGGAACTGACGGTCCGCACCGGAAAAATCCGGCGCGCGACACGCATGATCCACACCGCGTGGACCGAAAATCCGCATCCGGATCTTGCCCGCCTCTATGGCGAGATGGACCCCAGTTCCGCGGATAACGATCTCAAACGCGTCAAACTTTTCGAGCGGCTGCTGTCGTTCAATCCGGATCATACCGAAAGCCATATCGCACTCGCCCGCGCCGCGCTGGCGGCCGAGTTATGGGGCGAAGCCCGCAACCATCTCGAAAAAGCGGCGGGCGACGCGCCGTCCGCCCGAGTCTGCCGCATGATGGCCAACCTCGAAGAACGCGCCGGCGGCGATGCGGAGGCGATCCATGGCTGGCTCCTGCGCGCCTCCACCGCCCCGCCTGACGCGGCATGGGTGTGCAGCGATTGCGGTGCGGCCTGGGAAAGCTGGTCGCCGACCTGCGGAGAATGTTCGGCGCTTGGCACGTTAAGCTGAGAACCCCCGGCACGAGCGCGGGCCGCCGGCCTGCCGTCCCCCGGCGGTACGGACGCAACTGCGGCGGACGACCGAGGCGCCCTGCTGCTAGAAGACGAAATCGTTGAGCCGTCCGACGGCCCGAATACCGCTGAGGACGTTAAAGAATCAGCCGCAGCCGATGCGGCAGACCCCGCGCCGACGATCGACGGCACCGCCACGGCGGTCGACCCAGAAGGCCCGGCAGCGGCGAACACCAAACCCGCCAACTACGTCCCAAAACGGGACTGATATTGCTCCCTCTTGTTTGTGATCGGGTTTGGCGTTATTTCTCCGCTTGGAAATGGGTCCGCCTTAGCTCAGCTGGTAGAGTATCGCATTCGTAAGGCAAAGTTCGACCTAATAAACCAACAAAAACAACTCACTATCGTATTATAATATACCGTGTGAATGGTATGTGTATTTTCGATGGATCATTTCAGTCCCTTATTACGGTTCCTCTTGATCGTATTCGATTGTCGGTTTAGTAGTCTTTTTGTGCCGCCTTAGCTCAGTTGGTAGAGCATCGCATTCGTAGATTTATTTTTGCGTCCCTAAGGGGAAACCTTTAGGTGAACACTCATCAAAGTCGGGGAAACCTGTAAAATGGCAATCCCGAGCCAAGTCCCGAAAGGGAAAGGTGTAGAGACTTGACGGTGAGCATCTAACCCAACTTCTCGTTGGTATGATGAAGGGAAAGTCCAGCGCACGAACATTCCTCATACGGAGGGATGGCAACGAAAGTTGTAGTGTGATGAATGCGGGGGTCAGGTGTTCGAGTCACCTAGGCGGCACCATTTATCCCCCCTCAAAGACCCTGTAGTGAGTTCTAAAGGGTGTTCCTCATGTCCGATGGGGTTCATTCGTGAAGAGAACATCGTCTCTCCTGATGCATCTATGACGGTCGGATATCTCGCGGACAAGGGCCTGATCCCGCTGCCCGACGCGGACCGTAAATCAACGGCCGCCGCCGCACAGAACTTCAACCCGCTCAGCATGTAAACCCGGCCGCACCGGACAAGACGAAGGCGGCGATCCTGTCAGGGGGCGCCGTTTTTTGTGGCGCCTGGCCAGCTTTGCAAGCCCGCAGGACATCCGCTAAGAAAAGCGGGACGGGAAAATTAAATAAGAAAGGTAGAGATCATGGCTGTAACAGAGATCAACGTCCCCGCCTCGGGAGGTGGCGACATCCCCTGCATGGCGGCGTTCCCCGGCATAGAGCCTGCCATGGCGGTCATCGCGGTACCGTCCATCTTCGGCGTTAATGACGACATGGCCATAGTTGCCGAACGCCTTGCGGGCGAGGGCTATATCGCGGTCATCCCCGATCCGTTCTGGCGCGACGAGGACAAAGGCGTTATCGGCCATGACGAAGAAGGCCGTACCCGCGCTTTTGCACGCATGGAACGCACCCCGTTCGACCAAGCCTTCGGTGACCTGACGGACGTGATCAACGACCTCCGCGGGCGGGACGACTGCAACGGAAAGGTTGCCGTCATGGGGTTCTGCTATGGCGGCCCGTTCGCCCTCGTCGCTGCCGCCAAATGCGGCATCCAGGCGGGGCTTTCCTACCACGGCTCCTTCGTCGACAAGCACCTCGACGCCATGCCCGACGTGGCCTGCCCGCTCAGCTTCCACTGGGGCGATAACGACCGGGCCGCACCGATGGAAGTCATCGACCAGGTCAAAGAGACGTTCACGGCACGCGACGACGCGGAAGTGTTCCTCTATCCCGGCGGCGTGGAGCACGGCTATATGCTCCCCGGCCATGGCCCGGCCTATAACGAGGCAGCGGCCGAGCAGTCCTGGGAACGCACGTTCAGCCTGCTGAAGGCCGTCTGACAACGGTCTGCGCCTATACCGGCCTGCGCCGGACAAGATAAAAGCGGCGTCCCTATCCCGGGGGGCGCCCCCTTTTTGTGGGGGCTCGATGACAGCCGTCACATTCTTTTATTCCCCCGGTCTTGTACCGGGGGTCCACAGCAAACGAAGGCGCGGTCGATGAATGGACCCTCTCCAAAAGGGCGAGGACAGAGGACTTAATCGATTGTTGCGAACTCTGTCCTCAGACCCCCAACTCCCGGTTCACCAGCGCGGCACCGGCGGCGAGCGCGTTCATCTTGCCCTCTGCCGCCCGGCGGCTGCGCGGGACCATGCCGCAATCGGTACACGCGATCAGGTGCTCGGCAGAAACGTGTTCCATGGCATGACGGATACGGTCGGCAACGACTTGGGCCGATTCCACTTCCTCGGTGCCGACATCGATCACGCCGACCATCACGTCCTTGCCGGCGAGGCAGTCGAGCACGCTGAGGTCGACACCCGACGCCGCGGCCTCAATCGAGATCTGGTCGATGGAGCTTTCGGCGATCAGCGACAGGGTGGCGTTGTAATGGCTCCAGTCGGTATTGGCGTCCTTCCATTTGAGGACGACCTCGGTGCCGTAGCCATAGCAGATATGCACGGCGCGCTTGGCGGTGACGCCCTCAAACGCGCGCTCGAGGATTTCCAACCCCCAGTCTTTCACTTCATCGGTATAGATATTAAAGCACGGCTCGTCGATCTGGATAACATCGGCGCCGGCCTCCGACAGCGCGCTGGCTTCCTTGTTCAGCAGATCGGCATACATCGCCGCAAAATCGGCGTCCGAGCGGCCGCCGGCCTCGTCGAAGACGCTGTCGGCCACGGTCATCGGGCCGGGCAGAGTGACCTTTACCTGTTTATCGGTGCGCGCCTTGGCGAAACGCAGCGCATCAAGCAGGATGGGCTTTTCCCATGTCCAGTCCTCGAGGACGCGGGGGGCCGGGGTTTCTTCGGAATAGCGCTGTCCGCGGGATTGTTTCTTGGCCGGGTTTTCGAAATCGACGCTGCCGAGATTTTCGATAAAGCCCCAGATGTAATGGCGGCGGCGCTGTTCGCCGTCGCACACGATATCGAGCCCGGCATCTTCCTGCGCGGTGAGCGACAGCGCGACGGCATCGTCTTGGGCTTCGCTAAGGGCCTGGCCTTCCTGACGCCACGGGGCGCGCAGTTGTTCGGGATCGGACAGCCATGCCGGTTTGGGCAGGCTGCCAACGATGGTGGTTTTGATCGGACCCATAGGATTTTCCCTTATTGGTTTTCTTGAAGTTTATAGCGCCGCGCCGAAAGATACAGCATAGCACCGACGACAATGGGGATCGCGCCGAGAATGAAAAAGGCCGGGCGGTAACTGTCGCTCAGCGCCAAGACGAGCCCGAACGTGGCGGGGAACAGGATCATCCCGACATAGGCGAAAAACACGGCCCCGCCGGTCACCACACCGGCCATGCCGGGCGGCGAAATACGTGATATTTCCGCGAGCAGCACGCCCTGATAGCCGATACCGGTGAGCCCGTAGGCAAACGCCACCGCCCAGACGGCTGGTTTGGACCAATCGGGCGCGACGAAGCCCACCGCCATGCAGGCGAAGCCCATAACAACGCCGAGCATGGACAACAGCAGCACCGGCGGCACGTAATGCGAGCCGACCCAGCCCCACAACAGCCGCCCGGCAATGCCCGCCGCCATGGCGATGGAATAGGCAATTCCCGCATCGACCAGGGACCAGCCCATGCCGAGCGACAGGAAAGACACGAAAAACGAGGCGAAGGCGAGCTGCAGCCCGGTAAACGCAAACAAGCCGAGGGCGAGTTCGCGCACCCGCGCATCGCGCAGCACCGCCGACATCGTCGCGCGTATATCGGTCAGTTTCAGGCTGCGTTCGGGTTGGCGGTCGGAATCGAATTCGGTGCGGAACGGCTGCAGAATAAGGGCAAGGGCCAGCGCCATCGCGGCGGCGCAGACGATCGCCCCGCGCCAGCCGAATTCGACCGCAAGGAGCGGCAGCAACGCGCCGGCGATCACGCCGCCGACCGGCACGCCGGTCTGTTTGATCGAAAACACAAACGGCGCCTCGGACGGCTTGGCATAGCGCGCGAGGATCTGCGAGCTGGCGGGCGTCGACGGCCCGCCGCCCAGCCCGGTGATAATGGCGCCGAGCACGAACAGATAGATATAGCCGGGGGCGTTGATCAACAGGCCGAATGCGACAACGACCAGACAGGCCTGGCTGACCCGCAGCGCGCCGAAACGCAGCAGGAACCCACCGCCGGCAAGTGACGAGATCATCGAGCCGCCATAGAGAAACGCTGTGTAGACCCCGACGAGACTGGCGCTGAGCCCGGTTTCGGCCGCAATCGGCGGCGCCAACACCGGAATGGTCAGCCCGCTCATGGTCGATAGCGCCTGCTGGAACAGCATGGCGAAGACCGCCGTGTAGACGACGGGAACTTTCATGAATGTGCGTTACGGGTCATGCAGATGTGGAAATGGGCGGCGTGGGCCGCTCGCCTGAAATTTACGTCCCCGGGCTTCGACCCGGGGACCCAGAGTTTAGTCACCAAACGTGCCCCGGCTGACTGGACCCCCGGGTCAAAGCCCGGGGGAATGAACAGGGCTGCGACATTGTGCGAGCGCCGCGTCAAACCACGCCAATCATGTCTAAGACTTTGCGGCCCAGCAGGCTGTCGGGCTCGCACAGATCGAAGACGATATCGAAATGGTTGCGGTCGGCGTGTTCGAACAATTCCGCGGTGCCGCCCCGGGCCCGCCACGCATCTGCCAGAATGTCACTCTGGCGTTTGAATTCGGCGGTCTCGGAGCCGCCATAGGACAGGATCAGAGGGCAGAGGTTTTCAGGCAGATGATGCACCGGACTGTTGCGCCGCGCGGAGTCCCCATCGAGCTTCGCCCATTCGTTGACGCAGGAATGCCGCATCGGTTCGAGATCGTGCAACCCGCTGAGCGGGATTGCGCCCTTGATCGTATCGGCGGGAATGCCGAGTTCGTCATGCCAGCCGCCCGCGACCATCATGCCGGTCAAATGCCCGCCGGCGGACGAGCCGCAGACGAAAATCCGGTCGGGGTCTCCGCCGAAATCGGCGGCATTGCGCCACGTCCAAGCAACCGCTTCACGGCACTGGCGGACAATGGTGTCGAGCGACGCGCCCGGTGCCAGCGAATAGTTCACGGTCACGACCGCGATGCCGTTCTCGACCATGCTGGGCGCCATGAAGGACGATTCCTTCTGGCTGAGCATGCGCCAGTAACCGCCATGGATAAACACGAACACCGGCGCGGCACCGCCGTCCTTTCCCGTCGCCGGAAAGATATCGACGACCTGATCCGGATGATCACCGGTTGACACGTCCTCGCGGCAGTCCATCGTGGCACGCGCCTCCGCGCTGAGCCTTGCATATTCGGCGATAAACACCTGAAGATCGGGAACCGTGTTGCTGATCAGAAATTCGCTATCGAGCGTTTCCTGGTCGAAGTCGCCATAGACCTTGGTCATCGGAAAGCCCTCCTACAGGTCGGATTTGGGGTCAAAATTCGGGCGTCGCTTTTCGCGCAAGGATGCGAGGCCTTCTTCGGCCTCGGGCCCGGTGAAGCCGAGAAATTCGAGCGCCAGCGAAGTGTCGAAGGTCGGGCCCATCATGCGCAGCCAGTTGTTCAGCGCATATTTGGTAAAGCGGATTGCCGAAGGTGCGCCGCGCGCGAGCTTCTCGGCCACCTCGACCGCTTTGTCCTGCAATTCGTCCGCCTCGACACACATCGACACCAGCCCGATGCGTTCGGCTTCCTCTCCCGATACCGGCTCGCACAGCAGCAGATAATATTTCGCCTTGGCCATGCCGCACAGCAACGGCCACACGATGGCCGCATGATCGCCCGCAGCAACGCCGAGCCGGGTATGGCCGTCGATGATGCGTGCATCTTTTGCAGCGATGGAAATATCGGCCAGCAGACCGGCGACCAGACCGGCGCCGACGGCGGGGCCCTGCATGGCGCTGACGATCGGCTTGGAACAGTTGATGACGTTATAGACAAGATTGCGCGCTTCCTTCCACACCCGGGCACGGACCTCGAAGCTGTCGATCATCTCGTCGATCATGTCGAAATCGCCGCCCGCAGAAAACGCCTCGCCGGCGCCGCGCAGGATCGCGACCGACACGTCCGGATCGGCCTCGACGTCCTTCCAGATCTGGCCCAGTTCCTGATGCATGATATCGTCGGCGGCGTTCAGCCGGCCGGGCGCATCCATGGTGATGCGGAGGATCCGGTCGCCGGGGGTGTCGAATTTCAGCCGCTGATAGCCGGCATAATGGTCTGTCATATTTTCTTCTCCTGTTCCGCCCAATAGGGATCTTTGAGGAAATTCTTCTGGATCTTACCGATCGGCGTCTTGGGGAAATCGTCGACGAATTTCACCAGCCGCGGACGCTTGAAACGCGCAAGCCGCGTCGCACAATGCTCAACGATTTCTTCCTCGGTCGCGCTGCGGCCCTTTTTCAGCAGGATATAGGCCGCCGGCACCTCACCGAATTTGCCTTCGGGGATGCCGAACACCGCGCATTCGCCGACGGCATCGTGTTCGTACAGCGCGTCTTCGATTTCCTTCGGATAAACGTTTTCGCCGCCCGAGATGATCATATCCTTGGACCGGTCGACCAGGGTGTAGAAACCGTCTTCATCGACCGTCGCGACATCGCCGGACCAGCCCCAGCCGTCGCCGAGCTTGAAGAAATTCGCTGTCTGTTCGGGCTCGCCGTAATATTCGGTCATCAGGTTGTCGCCGCGGGAAACGATTTCGCCGATTTCGCCCGGCTTCACCGGCGTGCCGACGGGATGAACGCAGGCGATATCGACGTTATAGGCCGGCCGACCGACCGAGCCGAGTCGTTCGGGCAGGTGCCAGTGGGGCAACACGGCGATCACCCCCATTTCGGACTGACCGTAAATCTGGGTCAGTTTCACGTCGGGCAGTTTTTCGAAAAAGTCGCGTTGCACCCAGTCGGGCATCGGCGCGCCGGCGAACGACACCTTGCGCCACGTCGCGTAATCGGCCGGATCGAACCCGCGGTCCTGCACCACCATCGCGGCCTGGGTCGGCACCATGAAATTCGCCGTCATGCCAGTCTCGCGTACCATTTTGGCGAAATCCGCGGGCGCCCACTTCGACAGCAGGGTGACGGTGGCCCCCGCCAGGATCGCCGGCTGGAACATGATATTGAGCGCCGCGATATGAAACATCGGCGTGACGATGCCGACGATATCGCGCTCGTCGATATGCTCTTCAACCATCACGGTATGCGCGGTGACGGCGCGGGCCCGGTGACTGGCAAGCACGCCCTTGGGCAGGCCCGTGGTGCCGCCGGTATAGATCATCGAAAACGGATCGCGTTCGTCGATGTCGACATCCGGCTCGTCGGTGCTGTGGCCTGCAATGAAATCGTCGAACGGCGCACCTATCGGAATATAGGTTTCGATCTTGGGGCAGCGGTCGCGCACCGCGTCGATCTTTTCGGCAAACAGGTCTTCGTAGATCAGCGCCTGAACATCGGCCTTGTTGAGGACGTATTGCAGTTCGTCCGGCGCGTAGAGCACCGAGACATTGACCAGGATACAGCCTGACTTTGCGGCGCCGAAAAACACGGTGCCGTATTCGGTGCGGTTGCGCGACACGATGCCGACCTTGTCGCCCTTTTTCAGGCCGAGTTTCAACAGCGCGTGGGCGAGGCGGTTGGCATCGGCGTTCAGATCGGCATAGCTGGTATGCTGTCCCTCCCAGATGATCGCCGTCTTGTCCGGAAACCGGACGGTCGCGCGGCGCAGCATATCCCCCGTTAACATCGCCCAACTCTCCCTTACAAAAGTGCACCTGTCTTCCGGCGCTCTATAACAGAGCCCGCACCAGGCCGCCATCGACGGTCAGGTTCTGGCCGGTAATATATCCCGCATGGGCGGAGCACAGGAAAGCGACCGCCGGGCCGAAATCCTCCGCCGTACCGAGCCGCTTTGCCGGGATCGCGGCCGCCATCCGGTTACGCGCCTCTTCTACCGCAATATTTTCCCGCTGGGACTGCGCGTTATAGACGCGCTGCAGCGCCGGGGTATCCATCAGACCGGGCAACGCGTTGTTGACCGTAATGCCTTTATCCGCCACCTCGCGCGCCAGCGTCGCCATGGCGCCGTGCAGCCCGGCGCGAACGGCGTTCGCCAGCACCAGATTGGGATAGGGTTCGCGCACCGCAAAGGACGTCACATTGACGATGCGCCCCCAGTTCGCCTCGATCATCACCGGGATAACCCTCCGCGCCATATCGATATGGCCGAGCATGTTGTTGCGCAGAGCCGCTTCCCAGGTCTCGTCGTCATGGTCCATGAACTGACCCGGCGGTGGGCCGCCCGAATTGGTCACCAGAATGGCGGGTTTCCCTGCCGCGGCCACGGTCCGGTCATAAATACTGATCCGGTCCGCGGCGATGGTGATGTCGCCCTGCACGAAATGGGCGGGACTGGGTAAATCCGCGGCAGCCTTACTGCCTTTTTCGGCATCGCGCCCGTTCATGACGACGATCGCGCCCGCGTCCGACAGGTGGTGCGCCGCCGATAAGGCGAGGCCCTGTGTGCCGCCGAGCACCAGCGCGACCTTTCCCTGAATCCCGAGATCCATTCCGTTTCTCCTTCTATACCACACCCAACACGGCCAGAATCGAGACTTCCAAAGAGTATATTTCGACTAACAGCGAAAATTGCGCGATGCGCATTGTTCCCCTGCCTTCGCGCCTCCGAATTTCGAACATCCCTCGGTGGTATAACGGGTCAGTCTCGTGCCACTGGATGGTCCACTCAATCAATTGATCTTGTGACAGTTTCCGAAAATCAGCATGGATACCAGTTCGTTTATTTTCCATTATTGATCCGTTTAGCCGGCCAGAATGTGCGGATCGGCGGCGACATTCGCGCGGTCGCGATAGCGCGCGAGGAACTGGTCGACCAGCCGGTTGAATTCGACCGGGTCTTCCAGATTCCCGAGATGACCTACATCGTAGATCATATGATAGTCGGCGCCGTCGATATCGGCGGCGAGCTTGCGTGTCATGTCAGGCGGGGTCAGCGGGTCAAACTCGCCGCCGATGACCAAGGTCGGCACCGTAATTTCCGCCAGTACGTGTTCGCGGTCGAACTGCGTCGTCGCCTCGACCGTCTTGATATAGGAATGCTTGTGCAGCCGGGATGCCGCCGCGATGGCGCGGGTGCGCGCGTCTTCGGAGGCGTTGGGGCCGGCCAGCCTACCGATGGCGCCGGGTGCGATATCGGCAGGTTCCAGGCCGTCCTCGATCAGCGGCTTGCTGCGCGCGGCGACGAACGCTTTTTGCTTCTCCGGCGAAAAATTCCCGAAACTCGCATGCACCCCGGCGAGGGTCAGCGTCGCGAACCGGTCCGGGTGATTGGCATAAAATTCAAGCGAGATGCGCCCGCCCATGGACGTACCCACGATATGGGCGGTGCCGACGGCAAATGCGTCGAGCACGCGGGCGAGATCGTCGGCGATATCGGTAAAGGTGAGCGGGCGGTCGTAATCGTCGCTGTCGCCGTAACCGCGCGCGTCCCACGCCGCCGCGCAATAGCCGTTGGCGGCGAAGGCGGTGAGCTGATGCGCCCAGGTAGACCGGTCGCCACCGATGCCGTGCAGAAAGATCACCAGCGGGCCTTTGCCCATATGTTCGACCGCGATGCGGGGATTGCTGCCGATATGAAGCACCTGCGCGCCGTCGAGATAGGGGGTGAGCGTCGAGGCCATGGCGCACGCTCGCGCAAACACGGCAGACGATCAAGGGCTATATGTGCAGAGCCGGTCGCCGCAGGGATCCGCCCACCAATCCGCGTCACATTTCTTTGAAACGGCAGTCCGTCCTTGACCGTCGTGGTCACAGGACAGATACATGGTGAAACAAACCAGTTCGGTAGCAAAGTACCGTCGGAAGACCGGCGGCACCTATGACTGGATCTAGCTGCTCGGCAGCACGACGGTCGATGTCTGCCTTGTTCCCGGCGGTGTGTGTGCGCCGGACGAATTCAGCCCCGCCGACGGCGAGGAATGGACCCTGGCGGTTTTCGGCGATTCAAGCTGGTTCACGGACGGATCGGTGATCCCCGATGCGCTAACCCCCAGCGTCACGGCCCTGCTGGTCGGCATCGAACTCGATGCGCTCGGCGAAGAAGTCGGTTTCGTTTTCGCGTCGGTCGGGGACCTTACCACCAATCTGCCCCAGGCGGAATCAACGGCTGTTTCCGCCCCCGCGACCGCCGGGCTTGTCGGCCTGTTCGTCCTTGCCGCCGCGCGGATCCACCGTCAGCGCTAGGTCTCCGCGCGCCAATCCGCACCTTTACACCGCCGGCACAGCCCTGTTGCCGTCTGAGCCCTTGCCCCGCCGCGCGCCATCGACAACAATGCGCGCCACTCTGGATTAGGGAATAAAGACATGTCAGACGCTTTCATCTGTGACGCCATCCGCACCCCCGTCGGCCGCTATGGCGGCGGGCTCAGCCCCGTGCGCACCGACGATCTCGGCGCGGTGCCGATCAAGGCGCTGATGGACCGCAATGAATCGGTCGACTGGCAACAGGTCGATGACGTCTATTACGGCAATGCCAACCAAGCCGGCGAAGACAACCGCAATGTCGCGCGGATGTCCAGCCTGCTGGCGGGCCTGCCGCTGGAGGTCGGCGGCGCGACGGTTAATCGGCTGTGCGGCTCGGGCATGGAAGCGACCGCCCAGGCGGCCCGCGCGATCCGGGTCGGCGAGGCCGATCTGGTGATATCCGGCGGTGTCGAAAGCATGTCCCGCGCGCCCTTCGTGATGGCCAAGGCGGACAAGGCGTTTTCGCGCAATGCCGAGATATACGACACCACCATCGGCTGGCGCTTCGTGAACCCCAAGATGAAAGATATGTACGGCGTCGACGCCATGGGCGAGACCGCCGAGAACCTGGCGGTGGAGAACCAGATCACCCGCGAAGACCAGGACAAGTTCGCCCTGTGGTCCCAGCACAAGGCCGAAGCCGCGCAGAAGGAAGGCCGTCTGGCCGGCGAAATTATCGCCGTCACCATCCCCCAGCGTCGGGGCGACGATATCGTGGTCGATGCGGACGAACATCCGCGCCACGGGGCGACCATGGAAGATCTCGCCAAGCTGCGCGCGGCGTTCAAGAAAGACGGCAGCGTCACTGCGGGCAACGCGTCGGGCGTCAATGACGGTGCCGCCGCGATCCTGTTGGCCTCCGAAGCGGGTGCGAAAAAGCACGGACTGACCCCGCGCGCCCGTCTGGTCGGCGCCGCCACGGCCGGCGTGCCGCCGCGCATCATGGGCATCGGCCCGGCACCCGCAACCCGCAAGGTGCTGGAAAAAACCGGCCTGACCCTGGACGACATGGACGTGCTGGAATTCAACGAGGCCTTCGCCGCCCAGGCCCTGGCCTGCACGCGCGATCTCGGCCTTGCCGACGACGATCCCCGCATCAACCCCAATGGCGGCGCCATCGCGCTCGGCCATCCGCTCGGCATGTCGGGCGCGCGCCTGATCCTGACCGCGCTGAACGAGCTCGAACGCAAGAACGGCCGCTACGCGCTGTGCACCATGTGCATCGGCGTCGGCCAGGGAATCGCGACGGTCATTGAGCGGGTTAAACCTCCCGCGGCGTCATCCCGGCCCCTTCGAGATACCGCCTGCAGCGGCTCCTCAGGATGAGGTCTGTAATAACGTTCCATGCCAACACGTGCCTCGCAAAAGTGTTGCGCTTGCTCCGTGAACCAAGGCCTCCCCGCACAACAACAACCCCGTCACCCTCGGGCTTGACCACAGGGTGACAAGACAGCTGTGGGAAGGAGATTCCGGACCTCACCTCTGAACACTGCTAACCCGCATTGACACTCTCCATATGTTCCTGTTTTGTTCTATTATGCCGTTGCGTAGTATCTGGAGCATTGTCGAGTTGGAAGCGCTCACATCCGAGGACCGGGTGGCAATGCGGGGCCGCGCCATGCTGTCCGATTTCTATCACCGCGACCGCTTCGTCGCGATCTGCGGCAAGTGCCGCAAGGGCAAGATTCTGCACCCATCGAAACTGAAAAAACGCTTCGGCAACGTGCGCCTGGTGCGGCTGGAAAAAAAGCTGAAATGCGGCGGCTGCGGCAATGCCAGCGGCAATCGCTTCCTGCTGGCCGAAGCGGAGGATTAGGGAAACAGTCTGCCCGTCATCCCGGATTTATTCCGGGATCCAGAGCGGCACCGGAAACTTTCGAAGATGGACCCCGGAACAGGTCCGGGGTGACAAGTTGCGGAAGGGGTAACATTGGGGCGCGCGCCTCCCGCGCCCCCCTATCCCGCTAGCACCACCAGATCGAGCGGCTCGTCGACGCCGTCCACCGTCTGGGTGGTGCGCCGAACGTCACCCTGGTGCCGTCGCCCATGAACTTGTCGATGGTGCCACCGTGCTTCTGCAGGATCGGCACAATCTGGCGCTGGTAATCGGCCAGCCTGGCAATCACTTCGTTCGGCTGATGGGTGTGCGAGAAATTGGTAAAACCGCGAATATCGCAGAATAGGATGGCGGCGTCGCGCGTTTCGCCGGAGCCCGCCGAGACGGCTTCTTCCGACGCAGTGATCTGGTCCGCTATCTCAGGCGAGAAGAACCGCGACAGGTCCTGAGCCGCCTGGCCTTCGGCAACCGAGCGGTTGAGCAGGTTGCGCGCGCGGTTAATAGCGACGGCGATGATTGCGGTGAACAACAGGATCGAGATGATCTTGTCGAATTCGGCGACGATCAGCACCGTGTTGTGGGTCATGTAATAGACTTAGTCGCGGGTCACCATTTCCGTGCCGGTGGTATAGACCGCATAGGATGCAAGTCCGGTCCACCCGGCGGCGGCGACCAAGCCGGCAGCCACCACGTAGCGTGCCTCAAACCGCAGGGCGCGGAGCGCGATAAAGATGAACACATACAGCAGCGTCGGCGATTTCAGACAGAACGACGGCGGCTGCTGGTATTGCAGGCGGAAGCTCCAGATCAGGCCGAGCAGCAGGCACATGTCGAGTACGATCGACAGATACAGTACCGGCGGACCGCCCCCCGCGATAGGCGAGCACAAGGCGGATAAGCGTGAACACGAAATAGATGCCCAGCGCCTAGGGTACCGGTGCGAAATCCACGTTGGCGGCGAAGGTCTTCGGCGAGGCCGCATAGAGCAGCCCGAAGATCACCACCACGGCGAGCTGGAACCACCCGATCAGCCGTTCCGATGCATCCTGCTGCGCGGTAATCGCCGCCTAGACCCGCGTCGGAAGCTGGGTCACCCGGGCATCGGTATTGCGGAGTCTAAGCATGCTGAAGGTGTCGCCTTTTCGGATATCGCATTGAAATCAATTTTTCTCGATCCACAGGGATGTCTCGAACGCGCCGTCGATCAGCGGCAGGCGCGCCGCCACCGTCGCCGCCACTGCCGCTGTCATCCGTGTCGCCGCGTAATGGCTGGCAAACAGCAGATTTGCCGCGCCGCCGGTCAACAAGGGGGCGACCGCGGATTGTTCATTATAGCCGCGCCACGACCAGATGTCGGGATAGCCGTCGGGCAACAGCATGTCGTGAATATGAACCAGCACCCCGGCCGGCAGAGACGGCCACACATCGTTCAGAAGATAATCGACATCGGTGCCCGGCATCAGGATGTGGCTCGAATCGATGAACAGAATATCGCCGGGCCCGAGGCCGGCGATGACGGAAGGGTCCGCCCCGTGCAGCGTGGCGGCGATGTGGCGGACGCCGAGCGCGGCGATGGCCGCCCGGGGCACGGGATCGATGGCGACGATTTCCGTCTCCAGGCCGCCATCGGCAACGGCGCGGGACATGAACCGTGTCGAATGGCCGGAGCCGATCTCGACAATGCGCGCCGGTTTGCGGTTGCGCACCATGGTATAGGCCGCCGCCGCATCGAGGCGGGGAAACCAGCCCTGGTCCCAGCGCGGCTGGGGCGGCTTTGCCTGCCCGATGTCTTCCAGGTCGGCGGCGAAATTATCGAGCGTAGACAGCACGGCCGCAAAGGCCGGTTCCGCATCCGCAAACAAGGATTCGAGCGCGGGATAGGCGGCGGGTTCGGTCACCGTGTCGGCATAGCGGTAGGGAATGAACCAGCCCTGCGGCCGCGATCCGAGTAGGGTCGACAGGCCCATGCTGGCCCGGCGCAGACGTTTATTTAGGGGAAGGCGGTGCAAACGACTGCCCGGTCACGGCCGGAGCGTTTCGCCCTCGCGGGCGACGAGAGAGCCGGGGCGCATCCGCTCGGCGGCGGCGGCGATCCGGTCCATGTCATCATCCGTACGCTCCGGCGCATGATGAAAGATCACGAAGGTGCCGACATGGGCCGCCGCGCACAGCCGCGCCCCTTCTTCCCATGTCGAATGACCCCAAGTCTTGTATTTGGGGTATTCTGCATCGGTGAACGTGGAATCGTAAATCACGATATCGGCGCCGTCGATCAGGCCGAGAATGTTTTTGTCCGGCCCGTCTTCGAAATGCTCGGTATCGGTGACATAGCAGATCGACTTGCCGCCGAATTCGACGCGGTAGCCGGTCGCGTTCTGCGGATGATTGAGCATTGTCGTACGGATCGTGATGCCGTCGCGCGGGGTCAGCGTCTCACCGGCCGAAAAATCGTTGAAGCCAACATCGGCGGTGAAGATATCGACGGGCACCGGGAAAAGCGGTTCCGACATGAGCTGGCGCAGCACGCCCTCGGTCGTCTGGCCGTCGTCGAGATGACCGGACCACACGCGCAACTTGTTTTCCGGATTGAACAGGTAGCAAAAGAACGGAAAGCCGACGACATGGTCGATATGGGTGTGCGACAGGAACAGGTCAACATCGGTGACACCGTCGGCCGCCAGGGTCGCCCCAAGCTCGCGCAGAGCCGTGCCGGCATCGAAAACCAGCACATGCGATCCGCACCGCACCTCGACACAGGAGGTATTACCGCCATACCGGGTGGTTTCCGGGCCGGGACAGGCGATCGAGCCGCGCACTCCCCAGAATCGGACGAAAAAGTCACTATCCGACGTCACGCGATGTACCTGTAGCTGTCGCAGAAATCTTACTAGCCCTCCGGACCCGCGCTGTTTCACGTTCTCGGACGCACAAATCGGCAAACAGGGGGTCGACGTGCGCGGCCGGATTGAGCATTTTTAGGGCCGAAAACAGGAAATAAGGTTAATGGGGCAGAAATACAAGGGAAACGGGCTGGTCGGCGGCATCGGCGAAGGCGCGGCCCTGGTCACGTCGGACGGCATTGCCTTCAATCTCGGCGTCGACGAAGTCACCGGCATCGTGATCGAAACCGGCCACCCGCTCGAAGGCGAATGCGTCGCCGGGCGCGTCGTCGTCTGCCGGTCGGGCAAGGGCTCGACCGCGGGATCGTTCAGCCTGCTGCAGCTTGCCCATCGGGGACTTGCCCCCGCCGCCATCGTCAATGCCCAGGCCGATGCCGTGATCACCGCCGGCTGCGTGCTGGCGGATGTCCCGCTGGTCCACCGGCTCGATACAGACATTTCGGCGATCGCGCCTGATACCCTACTGCGCGTCGACGGCGCCGCCGGCACGGTCGAAGTAATCGGCGGGGGGACGGCATGAAACTGACCCCGGACCAGCAGGCGATGCTCGACGGCGACAAGGGCTGGCCGTTGAAGATCGCGATGAAGATGCTGACCGCCGTGGGCGCGGCCGCCGATGCGCCCGACCTCATCCCGGTCACGTCGACCCATCTGGTGATCGACGGCACCGCACTGGGGGAAGCGGGGCGCGGCTTTCTCGAACGTCTCGTCGACGAAGGCGGGCGCTTCGCGGTGCCGGCATCGATCAACGCCATCGCGGTCGACCGCACCAAGACGGACATGACCGCCGCCGAACGCGACCAGATCCGCATGCTGGAGGCGTGCGAAAAAATGGGCGCGCTGCCGAGCTGTTCGTGCAATCCGTTTATCCAGGGGTTGCTGCCGGAATTCGGCGAGCATGTCGCATGGAGCGAATCCGCGACCGCACCGTTTGTGAATTCGGTCCTCGGCGCGCGCACCAACCGCGAAGGGGCAACCGCGGTGGCATCGGCGCTGACCGGGCTGACCGCGCGCTGCGACATGCACGTGGACGAAAACCGGCGCGGCGAAATCCTGCTGCGCGTCGCCACCGATATATCAGGGGTCGACCGGTTCAGCCTGCTCGGCGCGCTGGCGGGGCGGCTCGCGGGCGACCGCATCCCCGTGCTCGACGGCATCGCAGTCCCGCCTAGCGTGGACGAATATGTCGCCTTCGGGGCGGCCTTCGCGATCCACGGCACGGTGGCGATGTTCCATATTGCCGGTATCACGCCGGAGGCCTCGGACGTAGACTCGGTATTCGACGGGCCGCCCCCCGACGCGATCCTCATCGACGACGACGCCATCGCCGTGGAACACGCCCGCACCGCCAACGGCCGCGCCGGTCCGGTGGATATCGTCTCGATCGGCTGCCCCCATGCCTCCATCGGCCAGTTGCGCGACGCGGCGGCGATGCTGGAAGGCGGCGAGCCGAGCCGTGACGTCACATTCTATATACACACCAACCGGTCGACCTGGGACATAGCCAAGGCCGAAGGCGTAATCGATACGCTGACCAGCGCCGGCATATCAGTGACCGCCGATAACTGCGCCGTGGTGTCCTACGACCGGGTGCCGGCGGGTTCGCGCATGGCGACGAATTCGGCCAAGATGGCGCTGTTCGCCCGGTCGGTATCGGACGCGGAAATCCTGTTCGGCACCACGGCAGACTGTATCGCCGCCGGGATCTCCGGGCAGTGGCGTAATGCATAAGCGGGCAGAGGAAGAAACGAATGGAACTGGGCGGAATCAAGGACGCGGGCTTTATCGTGACCGGCGCGGCGCAGGGCATCGGTGAAGGCATTGCCCGGCACCTGGCGGCAGGCGGCGCGCGGCTTGCGCTGATCGACCGGCAGGCGGATGCTGTAGCGGAAATGGCGACGGAACTGGGCGCCCACGGGTTCAGCGCCGACGTCACGGACGAGGCCTCGGTCGAAGCCGCGGTCGCCGGTGCTGCCGCCACCCTGGGTACGATCGACGGGCTCGTCAATGTGGCCGGGGTGCAGCATCTCGGCCCGCTGATGGATCAACCGGTCGAGGAGTTCGATGCCCATTTCAACGTCAATCTGCGCGGCACCTGGCTGGTCACCCGCCATGTCGCGCGGAACATGACGGAAGCGAAGGCGGGTTCGATCGTCACCATTTCGTCCAACGCCGCACGGGTCCCCCGGGTGCGCCAGGGCGCCTATTGTTCGTCCAAGGCGGGGATCAGCCACCTGATGCGGGTCTTCGCGCTCGAACTCGGCCCGGCGGGTATCCGCGTCAACACCGTTGCCCCCGGCGCCACGGAAACGCCGATGATCCGGCGTATGATGGAAGGTATGGGATTCGGCGAGGCGATGCTCAAGGGCGATCTCGATAATTTCCGCACCGGCGTGCCGCTGGGCCGCATCGCCCAGGTCGGCGACGTTGCCGATGCGGTCGCGTTCCTGCTGTCCGACCAGTCGAAATACATCACCATGCACGAAATGGTGGTCGATGGCGGCGCGGCGCTCGGCGCATGACGGGCTCGGATATGACATTTGACGGCAAAACCGTTCTGGTCGCGGGCGCGTCATCCGGTATCGGGCGCGAAACCGCGATGATGTTCGCCGCAGGCGGTGCGAACGTGATTGCCGTTGCCCGCAGCGCCGACAAACTGGAAAGCCTGAAGAACGACGCCGACGGCTGTGTAAAAATTATCCCGGGCGACCTGACCGATACCGCTTTTACCGACCGGCTGGTAGCGGCGGCCGGCGATGTCGATATCTTGGTCAACCTCGCCGGTCGCACGGCCCATGCGCCATTTCTCGATTCGGACCCCGATATGTGGCGTGCTGCCTGGGAGCTTAACGTTCATGCGATGCTGGTGCTCACGCAGGCAATAGCACGCGGCATGGTGGTGCGCGGATCGGGTCACATTATCAATGTCTCGTCGATCCTGGCGCGCCAGGTCTATCCGCTGACGATGTTCTATGCGGCCACCAAGCATGCCAACGCCGCGGTCACGCGCGGCATGCGCGTCGAACTTGCCGAACACGGCATCCGCGTCACCGAGATCGCGCCCGGGCTTGTCGATACCGACCTGATGTCGCAGCCCGACCATCCGGATGTCGTCGCCGCCTATGCCAAGCGCCGGGACGCGCGCCTGCCCGCCGCCGAGGTTGCGCGCGCCATTGTCTATGCCGCGGGAACGGCGCCGGGCACCGCGCCCGAGTTGATCGCGCTGAACCCGCACGACCAGATTTAACCACGCCTCACTTAGAAACAGGGAAATCGAAAAATGGACATGGGATTGAACGGAAAAGTCGCCTGGGTGACCGGTGCGACCGGCGCCATCGGGCGCGAGATCGCGCTGCGTTTTGCCGAAGAAGGCGCACGCGTCTCGGTGTCGGCGCGCACCCCCGATGCCGTCGCCGCACTGGTCGACGAGATCAACGCGGGCGGCGGCGATGCCGCGGCTGTCCCGGTCGACGTGACCGATGCGGCGGCGGTAAAAGCCTCCGCCGAGAACATCGTCGGCGCCATGGGGCGCATCGACGTACTGGCGACCACGGTCGCGGTGCCGGCCTTCGGGCCGTTCCTGGAAATCGACGCCGACGTTTTTCGCACCGCGCTTGAAGTCAAATATCTCGGCTATATCAATTGCTTCCAGGCCGCGCTGCCGCACATGATCGCGCAGGGCTCGGGATCGATCGTCGCCATCACCGGGACCGGCGGCAAGCTGCCGATCAGCATTCACCTGCCCGGCGGCAGCGTGAACGCGGCGTTGAACCTGGTGCTCAAAGGCCTCGCCAACGAATACGGGCCGCAGGGAATCCGCGTCAACGCGTCATCTCCCGGCCCGATCATGTCGGAACGCCAGCAGCAGATGATCGATTCCGGCATGTCCGATCCGGCGAAGGGCATTCCCCTCGGCCGCATGGGCGAAGCCGCCGAGGTCGCCGATTCAGTGGTGTTCCTGGCGAGCGACCGGGCCAGCTACATCACCGGCCAGGTCCTCGGGCTCGACGGCGGCGGGATTAAAGCGCTTTAGGGTAAACCCACCACGATTGTCATCCCGACCTCGTGCCGGGATCCAGAAAGCGGCTCGATCAGAAAAACTGAGCCCCAGTATAAATCCAGGGCGACAGATCGTTGTTTGAAATCCGGGCGCCGCTACGGTACTAGGCGGTAACCGCCGGGTTCGGTGACCAGCAGTTCGGCGTTGGACGGGTCGCGTTCGATCTTCTGGCGCAGCCGGTAGACGTGGGTTTCCAGCGTGTGGGTGGTAACGCCGGAATTGTATCCCCACACCTCGTTCAGTAGCACATCGCGACCGATGACGTTTTCGCCGGCTCGGAACAGGTAGTTCAGGATTGCCGTTTCCTTTTCGGTCAGGCGGATTTTGCTGTCGCTGTTTTCGGGATCGATCAGCATTTTCGCGGCCGGACGGAACGAATAGGGCCCGATATTGAACACCGCGTCTTCGCCGCGTTCGTGCTGGCGCAACTGCGCGCGGATCCGGGCCAGCAGCACGCCGAGCTTGAACGGCTTGGTGACGTAATCGTTGGCGCCGGAATCGAGACCGAGGATGGTATCGGCTTCGGTATCGGCACCGGTCAGCATGATGATCGGCGCGTTCACGCCCGCCCGGCGCATCAGCCCGCAGACTTCGCGCCCGTCCATGTCGGGCAGGCCGACATCGAGGATGACAAGATCGTGGTTCGAATCCTTGACGATATCGATCGCTGTCGATCCGCTATTGGCTTCCTCGATCGCAAATTCCTCATGGAGTTGGAGCTGGTCGCGCAGCGATTCGCGGAGCGCGTCGTCGTCATCGACAAGAAGAAGGCTTTTCCCGTTGACCATGTGTCGTCATTCTTTCTGATGGTTGGCCCGACCGCTGTGGCGCGGCAAACGCAGGTCACGTGCTGGCGAGGACAAACGTGGCATCATTGTAGTGCAGTTCAACCGTTCTCGCGAAAGCGTTATTGGGATGTTATGTCGGCCTTTCCGCCCTGCCGAGCCCGCGCCGTCTCCGGTCTAGCCCAGTATCCGCCGCCGCGCGGCCTGATAGAGCGGGCTGTCGGTCTCACCAAGAGCCGTTATGACATTGAAATGATGCAGGCCCGGCATGGGGATTTCCTCGATATCGGGGATATACGGCCGCCATGCCGCGACCAGTTCGGATTGCAGGCGGTGGAATTCACCCGATTCGATTCCCCCGGCGGCAACCACCATTGCCGGCGGCCCTTTCGGCGTCAGCCGTAGCGGGCTGTTCCGGTGGGAGACGTCTTCGGTCAGGCGCACGTCTTCGTTCAGGTAGGTCAGACGGATCGGCTCCAGGTCGTAGAGCCCGCTGATCGGCAGACCGGATTTGACGACATCGGGGCGAAGGCCGGGCGCAAAACCCGGCCAATCGGTCACCAGCATCATCGCCGTCAGATGGCCGCCGGCAGAATGGCCGGAGATGTGAATACGGTCGGCATCGATATTCAGCTCGGCCGCGTTCTGCGCGCACCAAGCCACGGCGGCGCGGCATTCGCGCACGATTTCATCCATATCGGCGCCGGGGGCCAGCGTGTAGTTGATCGAGGCGAGGGCGATCCCGTCCGGCACGAAGGACAGTGCCGGAAAGGCGTGATTTTCCTTGTCCATCGCCCGCCAGTACCCACCGTGAATAAAGATCATCAGCGGGTGGGGCCCGGCGCCGGCGGGCAGGAACAGATCCAGCTTTTCGGCGGGCTTGTCGCCATAGGCGAGATTGGTGCGCGTCTCGAAACTGTCAAAGGCCTGTTTGTTGAGGCCGACCCAACGGGCCATGTGGTCTTCGAAATCCGGGACCATGCCCCGGCAGTTATACTGCGCGTCGAGCGCGTCCTGATCGAAGTCGCGATAGACGATGTCGCCCATGTCCCGTCTCCTGCGAGAGCTGCGGTTGATTGGGCCGCACTGTGCCCGGCGGCCCGGATCCGTGCAACATCTTCACAAAAAAGCGGCAAGAACTGCCGGTAGGGGCAAACAATGCCCGGGAGCAGGTTCTTCTGAAATTCAGATTATTGTTGTAAAACAACTTTTTATAAAATCTTCGGGATGGCACGGATTCTGCATTCAACAGTGCAGGATCATGACAGACGCAACAGCCTCCCTCCCACCGAAATTCCTGCCCTCGCAGCCGCCCTCCGGTCATGCGCCGGGTCGAGAGGACGATTCGGTTCGGATCGCTGAAGACGGCCCAACCTTTGCCGAAGTTCTCGACATGCTGAATCTGCTGCATCATATCCCCGGCATCTCGACCATTTACCGCGCGATCACCGGCGATGAAATCGGCGCCGGGCCCCGCTTTGTCGGGGGTATGCTGTTCGGCGGCCCGATCGGCGCCCTCGCCGCCGGCATTACCGCCTTGTTCGAAGAGGCAAGCGGCGGCGATCTCGGTACGCATATCGCCGAGATGGTCGACGACTTCACCGGTGGTAGCGATCCCGAAGCCCCTGCAATCGCAGCGGATACTGCCGCCAAGGCCGCAGCGGTCGTTACCGCGGCAGGCGGCGGCAATGCCCAAATTCCTCAGGCCGCACTACCCGCCGAACACTTAGCCGCACAGGCACACGTGTTCAACCGGATCGCGCTTAACCCTGCAGCCGCCCTTGGCGCCCCCCCCCCGACCATGGCATTCGGGGCGGCCCAGCATATCGGCCAGAACACCGGCCGGAACGCACCGCCGACTGCGGCCGAAACAAGCGCCGCGCGCCTGCCGAAAGATGCAAAGATTTTCCCAGCCCATCCGGAAAGGACCGCTGCACCGCAGGGTATGGCGATCCCGTTTGGCGGCACCGCCCTAGGCCGCTCCGCAGGTCAGCGCTGCCGTCGCCCAGTCACGCCGCCAGCAGGCGGATCTGATGCTTGCCCAATGGGCCGTACAGCAGATGGCACAGCAGAACGGCCCCGCCGCCGCGAGCAAGAAAGCCACGTTCGACGACCAAGAGAACGACAGCGCCGCGCAAAAGCCGGCCGCGCACCCATGTTGCCGCCGCGGAACGTCTCGCCCGAATGGTACGCCCAGCAAATGAATAAGGTGCTGAACCAGTACCGCGCCGGCGCGAACACGCTGCCCGCGGTGTGCCGTCGCTGTCGGTAACCCGCTGAACATTTGCGACCGGCGGTTTCGTCCCGCCCGATAAATCCCTATAAGCCCATCATGGATCTGCTTGTTTCTACGATAGACGGCCATCTCGGCCGCGCCGACTTTAACGGCCGCACATATGATTGCGCCTTGGGGCGCACCGGGATTGCCGCCGACAAAACCGAAGGCGACGGCGCCAGCCCTGTCGGGCGGTTCCGACTGACGCGGGTGCTCTACCGCCCCGACCGGGTGACACCCCCGGCGACATCCCTTCCCTGCGCTGCCCTGACCGCGACCGACGGCTGGTGCGATGCCCCCGAACATGCGGACTATAACCGGGCCGTGACCCTGCCCCATCCGGCAGGCTGCGAGACGATGTGGCACGACGACGGGTTATACGACATCGTCGTCCTCACCGACCACAATAGCGATCCGGTGGTGGCCGGCAACGGCAGCGGCATTTTCGTGCATATCGCCGGGGGGGCGGATTATCCGCCCACAAGCGGCTGCGTCGCTTTTGCGCCGGACGATCTGAGAGAAATTCTGAAAGACTGGAAACCGGACGAAGACCGCCTGGTGATCGGCTAAGTGGGACTCATGCTTTGGCGGCGCCGGCGGACAATCAGGGCCGCGGCGGACGAGCACCGAAGATGGCCGTGCCGACCCGCACCTCGGTAGCACCAAGCCGCACCGCAGTTTCATAATCCGCCGACATGCCCATGCTCAGCCGCTGCAATCCGTTGCGCGCCGCCATGTCGGCCAGCAGGGCGAAATGCAGCGCCGGGTTTTCGTCTACCGGCGGAATACACATCAACCCGGCCACCGGCAGGTCATAATCGGTCCGGCATTTTTCGATAAAGGCATCGGTTTCAAGCGGCAATATGCCGGCCTTTTGCGGCTCTTCACCGGTATTCACCTGCACGAACAGATCGGGCCAGCGGGCCAGCCGGTCCATTTCCTTGGCAAGGGATTTTGCGAGCTTCTCGCGGTCGAGGGTCTGAATCACGTCGAACAGGGCGACGGCATCGGCGGTCTTGTTGGTCTGCAGCGGGCCGATCAGATGCACCGTCGCTTCCGGACAATCGTCCTTCAGCGGCGGCCATTTATCCTGCGCTTCCTGGACCCGGTTTTCACCGAACACGCAATGTCGGGCGGCAAGCGCGGCAGCGGCGGCGGTGCGGGGATGGGATTTCGAGACGGCGATCAGCGACACGCCGGCGGGGTCACGCCCGACGTCGTTCGCCGCCGCAGCGATATTTGCCCGCACCGCGGCCAGGTTGGCCGCGATATCGACGGTTTGTTCCAAGTCCGTTGTCATGGGACGCAGGTTAGCAGATCGCAGGGATAGCCAGAAGTGTACCTGTCGCCCATTGCCAACCCGGGGCGGATCGGGAATATCCCAGCCCCCAGGCTTGAACCGGGGGCCAGGATCTCCTGGAGACAGGGATGTGGCCAGCGGTTGGAAGAGCCTTCAGTCGCTTCCCGTATAGGGGAAATTTTGCTCGACATAGTCGACCAGCTTTTCGAGGACAGCCGAGACATAGACTTGGTGGAACTGGTCGTTGCCGACGGCGTCGCGGGCGGCAGGGTCGGGTCCATCTCCTCGACTGGCGGGCAGGTGCGCACCGTCAGTTTGAGGTTCCATTCTTTCGTATAGCGGTCGCGGAAATCGTACATTTCCGGGAATTTTTTCTCGGTATCGACATGCATCACCGGAAACGGTACATGGCCGAAAAACGCCTTGCGGGCGAGCCACACCATGACGTTGAAGTCCTTACCGAGGGACCACAGCATCGCCAGCCGGTCGATCCGGCTGTGCGCTTCGCGTAAAATGTAGATGGATTGGCTGTCGAGGGCGTCAAGCGGGGTCACGTTTTATCCTGATTCGGGTACTTATCAGGAGTAATCGTTTTTGGTTACCGAACCCTTTAAAACACCGTTATCTGTCGAACTGTCCCTTGCCCTGTACAGGCAGTTGGGGCAGTCAGCATGGAAAGAAAAGCGGAAAATTGAAACTGCCATAGAATTTGGTGGAAAAAGGGGCGACCCCGGATTTCTCCGCCGCCGCCCCTTCAGGCCGTAATAGGTCGTTTGGTTACGCTTAGAAGCGGACCGAGAGCGACGTGGTCAGCGCTTCGCCGTTATTCGACGTACCCTCAGCCGCACCGGCGGTGCCATTTTCGAAGTCGGCGAACATCGCGGTCACTTTCCACGAAACCCCCGGGCCAAGCGTCCGACGGAAAGCAAGGGCGGTAACCGTGGTTTCGTCACCGGCACCAGCAGCATTCGACGAAGCAGTCGTTTCGGCGCTGAGGTGAGTGAGGCTAACCGCGTTCGGGCCAAACATGTAACGCACGCCGGCTTCGAACGTTTCCACGCCAGCAGACACGGTCACACCATTGGTTTCCTGGCTGTCATTGTCGACAAAGCTCATGCCGATGCGGAAGCCAGAGAAGTCAATACGGGCACCGATACCCCAGATGGAGTCGTCCGAGCGGTTCGCAGTACTTTCATCATTGGTTGCATAACCAGCTGATACGCCAACGCCGACACCGCCGAACTTCTTGACGAAGTTCGCGCCCATCGACCAACCGTCACGGTCGGCACCAGCAGCAAGTTCGCGCTGGTTGTTCACGTCTTCACGTGCGGACGGGATGTAGGACAGACCCAACTGAAAACCGGCGAAACGCGGCGTGTAGTAGGAAATCTGTTCGGAGTCGGAGGACAGATCGACACGGCCAACCGTGCCGGCACTAGCCGTCGCCGCCGGCCTCGAGATCCAGTCGGTGGTATCAAAGGCGAGCAGCTGGCCAACGCCAGTGGACCATGTGCCGAGATAACCGGTGGTCATTGCCTGACCGGCGGCATCGCCCGAACCGAGACGGATTTCACCGAACGAGCCGGAAATACGCATCCAGTGCTCATCGATGTAATCCGCGGAACCGGCACCGGCACCGTTCGAAGCCGTACCCGGCGCGCCGTTGATGACGTTCGAGTTCCGGCCGGCAGTCGTGTCGGCGGAGTTGGATTCCAGCTCAACCCGCGTGCGGATCTTGATGCCGTTGTCCAGGGTTACCGAACCGTTGAAGTGAATTTCGCCGTCCGACTGCTGGTCGAAACCAACACGCTGGCCGTTAACGGCGTCATGCGCATCGGAGTTGGACCCGACACCGATGATCTGTTCGGTGGAGCCGCCGACCGTCAGCTTCGGCTTGCCTGCAAGTGCCGCACCGGAAACGGTGAGAACACCGGCAGCGACCAGAGCGGTCGTCGTCAGTAGTTGCTTTTTCATAATTCCCCTCCAAAAGGAAATTGTCAGGTTATGCATCCGCGCGGTGTGCACGGAGCACTTACGCTTTTGCCTTTCGGCTCAATCACACACGGACAGTCATCCGTGTTGGTTAAGCACAGGGGGTTTCTACGGAGATTTATTAACAAATTCAATAAAATGCGCCCGCTGTGGTAAAAAAATACGGCGATGTGATATTTTTGACACAGTGGTAAGTTGTTGAAGTACAGGAAAAACTGCGCGCCATTACCACGGATTTCGGCGCGTTCGACAATTCGGCAACCATCTCGGGGACGACCCATCACGAACCGTGCGATGTGGAACAAGGCACCGTGAACGCCGGATACGTATAACAGGGCCGGGTACTCACAATCCTTGTTTTGGCTATTTCAGGACTTGGCAGGAAATTTACAACGCATGTGGCCAAATCGACACGGTTTCGCTTGCGCAATTCCGCCCGGAAAAACAACGAATATCGTGACCGCACCTGACACATGCAGCAAAAATGCCGTCTCGACCCGTCAGGACCGCCCGCACACAGGCCCGATAATTCCCACAGCTCTCTTTATCGGCAACGCGAAACGCACGCCGGCTTGGTTGAAGTCGGCTCCATTCCTGCGTACATATAGGGAAGAATATATCGTTGGTACCGGCTGTACTGGGTTAGAATCGGAAAAGAGCGGGGCGAATGCAGGCCCTGCGGCACACATATTAATAGCTAAGACGGCGAAGATGCCAAAATTAAGACGGACAAGTTTCAGACGATTGGGCGTGGTTGCGGCCCTTGCCGGCGGCCTTTTGCTCGCCGGGTGCGAAGGTGCGATCGCGCCGATCGACGACCCCAACACCCCCGAACCGGGTCAATCGAACCGCGGTTACAATGAACCTGACGGCTCCATCTTCGGCGGTGACGGCGACGGCATCGACATCTTCGGTATCTTCGGCGGTGGCAGCAAAAGCGGCGGCGGTGGGGGCGGTGGCGGCGGTATCGGCGTCAACAGCTACCTGTGGCGCGCGACGCTGGACACGATCTCGTTCATGCCGCTGGCCTCGGCCGACCCGTTCGGCGGCGTTATCATCACCGACTGGTACACACCGCCCGAAAGCCCGGCGGAGCGCTTTAAGATGAACGTCTATATTCTCGACCGGCAGCTCCGGGCCGACGGGGTCCGGGTCGCGGTGTTCCGCCAGAACCGTGACAACAGGGGCTGGTCCGATGCCGGAGTTACCAAGGAAACGGCGGTGAACCTTGAAAACGAAATTCTGACCCGCGCGCGTCAACTGCGGTTCGCCGCAAGCATCAACGTCGACAAGTAACCCGCCTTAGATTTCGCCCGACGCACTGGGCCCGTTCATCGCGCTTACACCGGCCGTCGGATCCAAGGCAGCAACAGTTTGAATAAACGGGAAATTCTCGTATAAGGCGGATTGTCCGCACTTGGATGGACCCGCGGGGCACAAGCCGCCGCAGTCCGAACCCGATCACCCGGATTGTCCAACCCGATTCTTTACCGAGAAGCCCGCCGCCATGCCGACCGCCCCGACCGACAATAACGTCCCGTCCAGATACGCCTTCAAGGAGGCCGAGACGCGCTGGCAGGCGGCGTGGGAAGACGGCAATTGCTATACCGCGGTGGAAAACCCGGACCTGCCCAAATACTACGTGCTGGAGATGTTTCCCTATCCGTCGGGCCGGATTCACATGGGGCACGTGCGCAATTACACCATGGGCGACGTGGTCGCACGGTACAAACGGGCGCGCGGCTTCAACGTGCTGCACCCGATGGGCTGGGACGCGTTCGGCATGCCCGCGGAAAACGCGGCGATGGAAAAGAAGGTCCATCCCGCCGAATGGACCTACGCCAATATCGACACCATGCGGCGCCAGCTCAAACTCATGGGCCTGTCGATCGACTGGAGCCGCGAGATCGCGACCTGTCATCCGGACTATTACCGTCACGAACAGAAAATGTTCCTCGACTTCGTCGACGCCGGCCTGATCCACCAGCGCGAAGCCTGGGTCAACTGGGACCCGGTGGACCAGACCGTGCTGGCCAATGAGCAGGTCATTGACGGCTGCGGCTGGCGCTCCGGCGCGCCGGTCGAAAAGCGCCGCCTATCGCAATGGTTCTTCCGCATCACCGACTACGCCCAGGAGCTACTCGACGCGCTGGACACGCTCGACCGCTGGCCGGAAAAGGTGCGCCTGATGCAGGCCAACTGGATCGGTCGTTCCAAAGGTCTGCGGATCGCGTTCGATATGGAAGAGCGCCCGGCGAATATCATATATGACAAGCTCGAGGTCTATACCACCCGGCCCGACACGATCTTCGGCGCCAGCTTCTGCGCGATTTCCCCGGAACACCCGCTCGCCGGCGAACTGGCGGACGGCAATACCGAACTGACGGCGTTTATAGAGGAATGCGGCCACCTCGGCACCTCGGAGGCCGCGATCGAACAGGCCGAAAAGGTCGGCTTCGACACCGGGCTGCGGGTCCGCCATCCGTTTATCGACGGCAAGACCCTGCCGGTCTATGTCGCCAATTTCATCCTGATGGAATACGGCACCGGCGCGATCTTCGGCTGCCCGGCGCATGACCAGCGCGATCTGGACTTCGCGCGCAAGTACGGACTCGACGTTTTGCCTGTCGTCGTGCCGGAAGACGCAGACGATTTCACCGTCGAAAACGATGCCTATACCGGCCCAGGCAAGCTCGCCCATTCCGACTTTCTCGACGGGCTCGACATCGAGGCCGCCAAGGCGGAAATCGCCACGCGCATCGAGGCAGCGGGCGCCGGACAGCGCGAGGTGAATTTCCGTCTGCGCGACTGGGGGATTTCGCGCCAGCGCTATTGGGGCTGCCCGATCCCGATCATTCACTGCGACGATTGCGGCGGCGTGCCGGTTCCCGAAGAGGACCTACCGGTGGTGCTACCGGACGACGTGTCGTTCGACCGGCCGGGCAATCCGCTCGACCGGCACGAGGCGTGGAAAAACGTCGACTGCCCGTCCTGCGGCAAACCGGCGACACGTGAAACCGACACGTTCGACACCTTCGTCGATTCATCGTGGTATTTCGCGCGCTTTGCATCACCGCAGGCGGATGAACCGACCGACCGCGTGGCGGCGGATTACTGGTTGCCGGTGGATCAGTATATCGGCGGCATCGAACACGCAATCCTGCATCTGCTGTATTCGCGGTTCTATATACGGGCGATGAAGAAGACCGGCCATGCCGGCATGGACGAACCGTTCGCGGGACTGTTCACCCAGGGAATGATCTGCCACGAAACCTACAGGACCGAGTCCGGCGACTGGGTGGAACCGGCCGACGTGATCGAGGATGACAAGGGCGGCTATCTTCACGCCGAGACACGCGCTGCCGTCACCATCGGCCGCTCGGAAAAGATGTCGAAGTCGAAAAAGAACGTCATCGACCCTGAAGACATCATCAGTACCTACGGCGCCGATACCGCCCGCTGGTTCATGCTGTCGGACAGCCCGCCCGAGCGCGACCTGGACTGGACCGAATCCGGCATCACCGGCGCATGGCGGTTTTCGAACCGGCTGTGGCGCCTGGTGGCGGCCAATGCGGACTCCCTGCCGCCGATCGGGACGGACCCGGGATCGGCCGACGTGCGCCGTGCCGTACACGCGGCTATCGCCGGCCTCACCGAAGATCTCGAAGCATTTCATTTCAACCGGTCGGTCGCCCGGGTCCACGAGCTGGTCAATGCGCTGTCGGACGTCGATGTCAAAACTGAAGGCGGCGCACTGCGCGAAGGGCTGGAGACCGTCACCCTGCTGATCGGCCCGATGATGCCGCATCTGGCCGAGGAGCTGTGGCGCATGCTGGGCCACGACACGCTGGTGGCCGATTCTCCTTGGCCGGTAGCGGACGAGAGCCTGCTGGTGCAGGATACGGTGAAACTGGCGGTGCAGGTGCGCGGCAAGATGCGGGGAACCGTTGAAATCCCGAACGATTCGGACCAAGAAACGGCGGAAGCGGCAGCGCTGGCACTGGCAACGGTGACTGCGGCGCTCGACGGCGATGAGATAAAGAAGATTATTTATGTCCCCAACAGGATCATCAATGTCATCCACTAGAGCGGCTCGGATTTTGGCACTCGTCGCCGCCCTGGCCGTCGCAGGCTGCGGTTTCCAGCCGATCCACGGACAACGCTCCGCCGCGTCCAGCGAAGCACTTGCGACCATCGATATCGGGCTGATCGCCGACCGCACCGGCCAGATGCTGCGCAACGAATTGCTACGACAAATGCAGCCCCGCGGCGGCCGCACGCCGGCGCGCTACGCCCTGTCGGTATCGATGGGGGAATCCCTGCAAAACCTGGCGATCCGCAAAGACGAGACCGCGACGCGCGCGAACCTCATCCTGATCGCCCGGTTTTCGGTAACCTCACGCAGCGATGACAAAAAACTGTTTTCCGGTACCGCCCGGTCGGTCAACAGCTACAATATTCTTACATCCGATTTTGCGACGCTGAGCGCGCGCGAAGACGCCCGCCGGCGCGGGGTGCAACAGCTCGCCTCCGGCATCAAGGAGCGCCTGTCGGTCTGGCTGGTGCAGGCCGGCAGCACCGTGCCGACGCGCTAGAATGCGCCGGATAGTACGGAGCGCCAGCCCATGAAAATACCACCGGCCCGCGCCGAAGCCTTCACCGCCGCGCCGCCGGAAGACATCCGTGCGATCCTGATCTACGGCCCCGACCTGGGCCTAGTGCGCGAACGCGCCGAAAGCGCGGCCAGGGCCGTTGCCGGCAGTCTGTCGGATCCGTTCAATATCGTGGAATTCACACCCGCCGCCTTGAAAGACGAACCATCGCGGCTGACCGACGAGGCCTGCGCGATGTCAATGATGGGCGGCCGCCGCGTGGTGCGGCTGCGCGATGCGACCGATAGCGTGGCCGGGGCGGCGACCGATGCCATCGCGGCCGATGGCGGCGCGCTGGTCATCGTCGAGGCCGGCGATCTGAGCCCCCGGTCCAAGCTGCGCGCCCTGTTCGAAAAAACCAACGGTGCCGCCGCCATTGCCTGTTACATGGATGAAGGGGCAGGGCTCGACTACCTGGTGAAGAAAACGCTTTCCGATGCCGGGTTGCAGGCGAGCCGCGATGTGGTGTCGTGGATTGCCGGCAATCTCGGCGCCGACCGGATGGTCAGCCGGATGGAGCTGGAAAAACTGACGCTCTATGCTCAGGGCCAGTCCGAAATCACGCTCGAGGATGCACAGGCCGTGATCGGCGATGCGGCGGCGGTGACGCTGGATGACGTGGTCTATGCCGCGACCGGCGGCAACCTGAAGGGCCTGACCGTCGCCCTTGCCCGCGCGCGGTTCGAAGGGGTCGCCGCCATCGCGATTCTGCGCGCCGCCAGCCGCCATCTTTCGCGGCTGGAAGAAGCGGTCTCGGCGATGACCGGCGGGGCCAATGCCGACTCCGCGATGAAGAGCCTTCGCCCGCCGGTGTTCTTCAAGCAGCAGAACGAGTTCCGCAACCAGCTCCAGCGCTGGCGGTCGCAGACGCTGAGCCGCGCCCGTAGCGAACTGATCCAGGCCGAAATCGACTGCAAATCCACCGGCATGCCCGACGATGCGGTCTGCGAACGCGCCCTGATGCGTCTCTCCGCGATGGCGGGCGCGAAGGTGCCGCGTTAGCCTTTCACCCCACCGTGCGGCCAGCGTTTATGATTTACCCGTAATAGGGTCTTCAGAAAATAGATCCAGCGACCGCAGCAACCACACCGCCGCGACTATCTTGATGGCGCAGGGTATCAGCGCATAGACCGTACTGAGAGAGGTCGCCACGCCCGCCTTGGCCTGCACGCCGGGCGTATAGCCGAGCCCGTCGAGCAGCGGCAGGGACAACCCGGTGGCCAGCGCGAAGGAAGCCTTGGCGCAAAATGCCGCGGCCGAAAAATACGAGGCCGCCCGGGACTGATCTTTCGCCGCCGCGATCCGGTCGGCTACCATGGCGGGCGGCAGGGCGAGATCCGCACCGAGGGCGGCGCCCGACAGCACGCAGACGATCGCAAACGGCACGATATCGCCGGGGCCGAGGGTGAACGCCCAGACGAAAGTTGCGAGGGCCACGATCATGCTGATACCCCAGGCTTTCGCCTTGCCCGCGCGGCGGGCGACGGCCAGCCACACCGGCATGGACAACGCGCCGGACAGGAAATAGACCAGCAGGAACAGCCCAGTCCACTCGGCGGCGGCGAGGCGGTCGCGGATGTAGAACAGCACCAGCACCGCCGGGATGGCGCTGGCGAAATTGCTGACGAAAAAAATCCCATAGAACCGCCGGCCCCAGCGACTGCGCAGAATACCGGGCAAGCTTCTGGTACCCGGGAGTCCTGCGGCGCGATCGGGCCGGGACAACCGCGCCGCATCATACCAGCGGAAAAAAATTATCCCCCCCGCGGCGAGCAGGACGGCGAGCACCAGGGTAACGATCTGGAACGCCGCCGCTGCGTCGTAGCGGTTGGCAAGGACCGTCGGCAGGATCGAGGCGGCTAGAATGCCGCCGAGACCCAATGCTTCGCGCATTGCCGTGATCCGCGTGCGGCCCGACGACGATGTGCGCCACAGCCCGCCGAGCGCCTGATAGTTGATCGTCACGATGCTGTACCCCGTGGTGCAGACAAAGACGTTGAGCGCGAACCAGACCAGCAGCCCCGTCTGTTCCGTGAGGCCGGCAACCGCGAAGCGGGACGGACTGAACAGCCCGGCAAACCCGGCCATGAGCAGAAACGCACCGGCCAGCAGGATAGTCCGGCGGTAGGCGGCGAAGCGGTCGCTGAGCACGCCAATCAACGGGTCCTGCACCGCATCGACGGCGCGCAACGCGAGCAGCACGCCGCCGAGGGCCGCGAGCGACAGCCCGAACGTGGTGGCATAATAATCGGGCGCGTGGAGATAGACCGGAAGCCCAGCGAAGGCGAGGGGCAGGGCGAGCGCTCCGTAGGTCGCGAGCGCGCCGCGGCTGAGTCGGGCATCGGCGCCATCTGGTCCTTCTGGCGGGACGGACACTGCCGTCAGCCGCCGAGCAGGGCGCGGCGCAGTTTCGGCTCGGACGTTTTTTCGCCGAGCCAGATATCGAAGAAACGTCTGGCGAAGGCGCGGTCGTCCACCAGACCGATGCGGTCGGTGCCGCGATAGAACACCGTGCGGCCCTTGTCGTCGCGCGTCGCCGACAGGGTAACGCCGTCGGAGACGTCGGGGAAGATTTCGGCAAGCCGCGCCTGCCACGCCGCGAGCCGCGCTTTGTCCGCAAATCCCTGGTCGCGGATTTCATCGATCGTACGCCCGGCGATATCTGCGCCATCGAGAGCCCGGAGATAACGCAGCGACAGCACGAACGGCCCGTCCGGCGTCCAGCCGGCGGCAGGCGCATAGAGCGTTGCCCGGTAGACATCCCAGAACAGGTAGGTCAGCACGCCGTCACCGACTTTTTTGGCGTCGGCAATATAGCTCTTTGCCACATCCGGATTGGCGGCGGCGGCCCCCGGCCATATCAGCGACGCGGCCAGCAGGGCCGCTCCCAGTTTATACCAGCCGGTTCTACGCATGCTGTACATCCACCTGCATCACATCGGTGCGGCCGCAGCGGAAGGTGCCGGCGCAGGATGCGAGATAGAACCGCCAAAGCCGGATAAACTTCTCGTCATAGCCGAGCGCGCGCACGTCTTCGATCCGCGCGTCGAAGGTTTCAAGCCAGCGGTCGAGCGTGGTCGCGTAATCCTGACCGAAGCGGTGGGTGCCAGTGACACTGAGGCCCGCCCGCGCCGCCTCTTCGGTAAAGCGCTGCTCGCTCGGCAGCATGCCGCCGGGGAAGATATAGGCGCGCACCGCGTCGCCGCCCTTGCGGTAGCTGTCGAAATAATCGTTATCTACCGTGATGGTCTGAATGACCGCTTTGCCGTTGGCCGAAAGCTGCGCCACCAGTTTGTCGAAATAGGTTTTCCAGTAGCGTTCGCCGACTGCTTCGAACATTTCGATCGACACAATGGACTGATAGCGGCCGCGCGGCGCGCGGTAATCCTCGAGCCGGATATCGGCTTGGCCGGGCGCATCGCTCAGCCGGTCGCGGGCATAAGCCGCCTGGGACGGAGACAGGGTGAGGCCGGTGATACGGTGATCGCCGCGCTGCAGCGCACGTTCGGCAAAACCGCCCCAGCCGCAACCGATTTCGAGGATCTCGCCGCTCTTGCTGTCGAGGCGGTCGATGATGCGGTCGTACTTGTTGAGCTGTCCGGCCTCGAGCGCCTCGCCCAGCGCCCCGAACAGCGCTGAGGAATAGCTCATCGTCGGGTCCAGCCACAGCGCGTAGAAATCATTGCCGAGATCGTAATGCGCCATCACGTTGGCGCGCGCGCGGCGCCGCGTGTTCGGCCGGAACAGCGCGGCGAGGCCGACAAGCGCGCGCTTCATCGAATTGCCGGCGACAAACGGGCGCATGGCTTCTTCGTTACGGAACGCGAAGTCGACCAGGGCCGAGATATTGTCGCTATCCCACCTGCCGATGCGGTAATCCCCGGCAAGCGCGGTATCGCCACCGATCGCCATGTTCCACAGAACGTCCGGCGCATGGAGTTTCAGATGTCCGTGCGGGCCCGGATATTTGCCCGCAAAGTCGTAGGTTTTCCCATCGGGGTTTTCGAAGGTGAATGTGCCGTTCTCGGTCTTGTCGAGAACGGACAGGAACGCTTTTTCGATTTTCTGGTAGAGCATCGCCTTACGCCTCGACTGATCGCACACCGCGATTTTTTAAGGCCCCTTTTTTGGGGACACCGCTTTTCATCGCCGGACAGGTCCCGTCACGAACCGGCACAAGGCGACGTCATTGGAATTTATACGTGACGGTGCCGGTATTGGATTACCTTAAAAGACGGTCGAACCCGCCTTTTTAGACAGCGAATTAACCCACCTGGAGTTTCCAGTCGGGCGCGGCATCCATCGCGGCAGCGACGCGCACGGCGCTCCATAACCCATCTTCATGAAAACCGTTGCGCTGCCAGGCACCGCAGAACCAAG
>Ga0315331_10000052_pt1 | contig 57116 bp, 76 predicted proteins | sample M160m34915metaG_FD_203456 | JGI IMG/M metagenome (GOLD analysis project Ga0315331, IMG submission 203456) | Ammonia-oxidizing marine archaeal communities from Monterey Bay, California, United States - M1 60m 34915 | ecosystem: Environmental > Aquatic > Marine > Intertidal zone | place: USA...
AAGATGAATATATAACCGACTCTTCGAGCGACCTTGGAGCGAGTGGTTAGAAGGATGCTTTCTAATACAAGGTTCCTGTCTCTGATTCGGAAACAAGGTTCCAGTGTGGGATCCCGGGGATGGGGGGTGGCTGGTGGTCGAGGGGGGAGATGATGCCTCAGTGATTCTGAAATATTTTTTCAAATTTTTTTTTCTAAAATTTTTCTGAGTGGCCGTCCGTGACCAGCACTTTTACATTTAAACTAGTCTTATAGGTATATCTATATCCATTTAATAAAAAGTAGTGGGCAGGGCGGCCAGAGGGGGCACTTGTGATTGGGTAGCACAACCTATACTATTCCGCAATGAGCTATAGCAAAATGTTATCTATCGATGGCCTGGAGTTCGCAATACTTGGGACAGGTCATAGGGGCGAAGGACCCGAAGTATTAGTTTACGACGGTTATCAAGTTGAAGAACTATGTTCTTTAGAGGAGTACCGAGAAGAATTGGAGGGTGCAGGGTTATTACACATGGCACCTATATTCGTTTACCTAGACGACACTGTGCGGGACGAAATTGGCGGAACCAGAGAAAGAAACCGAACCATCCACTGACGTATTAGAGTTCCAATCTCATATGCCCTACATGGGCCTGAGTCTTGGGGACTTAACAGTACAACAAGAAAAACTGGTAATGCTGGTTTTGAGCGGGATGAGTATCGCTGCCGCTGGACGAGGAGCAGGGTACTCCAACACTAACGCTGTTTACGATGCGATCAAAAGGCCCAAAGTTTCCCAGGCCCTGGAATATTTTCGTGAGCAGATGAGAGAGGATGTTAAGTTCACTCGTTCTAATGCGCACCTTATGTATATGGATGCGTATCAAGCTTCGGCCACAGCTACTGAAATGAAGAACACTGTCGATAGCTTAGTTAAGCTGCATGGGTTAGGAACCCCCGACACTGCAACACAGGTTAATATCAATATAGACACTACCCCCAAACAGTTAGAAAGGATGTCTGACGAAGAACTATTAAAAATTGCTGGCAAGGACGCTGAATATTTAGAACCTGCATCTGATGGCTGAAGTATCCCAGATACAATGCAAGCGGTGCCATAACCTTCATCCTGAAACATTGTATTCAGGGAAAGATGGTTTTTGTGTATACTGCAAAGCGGATGAAGCCGATTCAATCCCTTCACCCGCACCAACTGTGGTGGAAGAAGATGTACCACAGCAAACCGTAGAAGATAAAGCACGAGCCGAGTTAGCCTTACGGTTCTTAACTCGCAAAAGGCTGCTGCCCTTTGTGGAAAGATTTAACGCAGATTACCAAGCAGGGTGGGTACATAAAGATGTTTGTAAGAGACTGGAAGAATTTAGTAGGAGAGTTGTGGCGAAAGAGTCGCCTCGACTTATGTTATTCCTTCCTCCAAGACACGGTAAGTCAACTTTGGCTTCGGTGGCGTTTCCAGCATGGCACCTCGGGCGTAATCCCCAACATGAATTTATTTCTTGTTCGTATTCAGGGTCATTGGCTATGGGATTTAGTCGTAAGGTTCGTGGACTCCTTAGGGAGCCAACCTATAAGACTGCATTTGAAACTCGGCTCGATCCTGAATCTCAGTCAGCGGAAGCTTGGCTTACTACTAATGGCGGCGGGTTTGTCGCTGCTGGTGTGGGCGGCGGTATCACTGGTAAAGGTGCTCATGTACTTGTTATCGATGACCCTGTAAAAAACCGTGAAGATGCCGAAAGTCAAAATAACCGAGACGCTAACTGGGATTGGTATACGTCTACAGCGTATACGAGGCTCGCTCCTGGAGGTGGGGTTCTGGTTATTCTTACTCGTTGGCATGATGATGATCTCGCAGGCCGGTTATTAAAAGCGACAACTGAGGGCGGCGATGAATGGGAAGTGGTTCGTTACCCTGCCCTTGCCGAAGAGCCAGAAGAGTTTAGAAAAGAAGGTGAAGCTCTTCACCCTGAACGCTATAGTTCTGAAGCCCTAGACCGTATACGAAAGGCGGTTGGCCCTAGAGATTGGTCAGCGTTATATCAACAAAATCCTGTGGCAGATGACGGTGAGTATTTCACCCGCGACATGATTCAATACTATGACCCTGAAGATGTTGATATGGATGAGATGCGTTACTACTGCGCGTGGGACTTAGCCATTGGTAAAAATGACCGCAACGACTATTCAGTCGGCATGGTTGTAGGTGTCAATGAGTTTGATGAGCTGTTCATTGTTGACGTCGTTCGTGGTAGATTTGACGGTTTTGAAATAGTAGAAAGAATTTTAGACCTATACGAAGAATGGAAACCTTCGATGATAGGCATTGAGAAAGGACATATCGAAATGGCCTTAGGGCCGTTTCTTGAAAAACGTGTACGGGAAAGAGGACTTTACGAAGCTTATATAAAAGATCTACGTACTGGGCGAAGAGACAAAGAAGCAAGGGCAAGGGCTATCCAAGGGAGGATGCAACAAGGCATGGTTTATTTCCCGCGCGATGCAATATTTACGGGGCCGTTAGTAGCTGAACTACTGCGGTTCCCCGGCGGTGTACACGATGACCAAGTGGACGCATTAGCGTGGCTTGGTTTAATGATGACAGAATTTGCGACCTACCAAGCGCCTGTTATTAGAGAACCTTCATGGAGGGATCGGTTGGACTATTTATCATCTTCTCCTAAAAATAAATCTGCGATGAGTGCGTAATGGCTAACTTATTTGACAGGTTGCTAAAGGATGTAGAGGTTAAATCTAGTACTGACTACGACCATTCTGAAACTAAATACGGGGAAGATTCTGATACAGGTAAACCTGTAATTTATGTTAACCCTGACCAGTATCCCGAAGGCAGCGCCAGTCGAGATAAAATGATTAAGGGCGAAGCATTACATTTATTAAAATTAAAGGAACCTAAGTTACATAAAGATTTGATGGATACCGCCCTAAAAGATCCTGAGTATATGAAGGCGGCCCGTCATTCTTTTGACGTTGTCCGAGGTTTGAAACCAGACGAAGAGGGTAACTACGTACCAGAAGAGAGACGGGAAAAAAGAGACTTTGATAAATGGCATACCGTATCTCGATTCGACCAGGTTATGGGCGGGTATATATTGGCCGGGGACAAGGATATACCTACAATGAAAAATTGGAACCGAGACAATATGCGTATGGGGCCAGAACTTCGTAGGAAGATGGAAGTACTAGCCAAAGAGTTTAACTATGAAAAGCCTCGCTTAGACGAGAAGCCTAAACAACAGCAACGAGTACCTAAATTATGAAAAACCCACTAAAGAAAAAAAGGTCAATGTCTCCTGAAGAGGAGGGGCGAATTGCGTCTACCCAGTGGGATCGTTATGAACGGGCACGAGACAACGGGCATATTGAATATATAGAGATGGCGAAGAAGTGCGACTCTTATTATCAAGGCGATCAATGGGACATAGAAGATGTCTCTATACTTGATGCGGAAGGCCGACCTGCATTAACCGTAAATACAATCCTCCCGACTATTAACACTGTTCTGGGTGAGCAGTCCACCCGCCGTGCAGATATCCAATTCAAACCGCGAAGGGGCGGAAGCGCAGAAGTAGCTAATACTTTAAACAAGTTGTACATGCAGCTGGCGGATAACAATAAGCTGGATTGGGTTGAGCAACAGGTGTTTAGTGATGGTTTGATTATGGATGGTCGTGGGTACTTTGATTGCCGCATGGATTTTTCAGACCACGTTGAGGGCGAGATTCGGATTACTGCTAAAGACCCTTTGGATATTCTGATTGACCCTGATGCCAAGGAGTATGATCCCAAGACTTGGAACGAGATTTTTGAAACGAAGTGGATGACCCTTGACGACGTTGAAGAACTATACGGAAAGGACAAAGCCGAAGATCTAAGGTTCATTGCTGAGAACGGTAACTCTTTTGGCCGTGACTCGGTTGAGTATGAAGAAACTCGATTCGGTGATACTGATGATCCAGACGAATACCTAGGCGGATCTTATGATGCTGATGAGTATAAAACGGTAAGGGCTTTACGGGTGATAGAACGCCAGCATCGTAAACTAACTCGTGTTCAGTGTTTCGTTGATCCTAATACTGGGGATACGAGGAATGTTCCAGAGGCGTGGAATGACCGCAAGATCAAGAAGTTCGCCAAGGAATACGGACTAACTGTAATTAGCAAAATGTCTAAGAAGGTTCGTTGGACAGTGACCTGTGACAAGGTGGTACTCCATGATGATTGGAGTCCCTATACCAACTTTACCATTGTTCCTTATTTTGCATATTTCCGCAGGGGTACACCCTTTGGCATGGTTCGTAATCTACTGTCTCCACAGGAGCAGTTAAATAAGATTAGTAGCCAAGAGCTTCACATTGTTAACACTACTGCCAATAGTGGTTGGATGGTAGAGAGTGGTTCTTTGGTTGGTATGACTTCCGATGACTTGGAAGAACACGGCGCGGAAACTGGTTTAGTAGTTGAGTATGCGCGAGGTACTACCCCTCCGATAAAAATTCAACCTAACTCAATTCCTACTGGACTAGACCGTATTGCTATGAAAGCTGCGGGTAACATCCAAGCGATCAGCGGTATTAATGAGTCTATGTTGGGTACGGATTCAGCCGAGGTATCGGGTATTGCGATACAGGCCAAGCAGAACCGTGGCGCGATTATGATTCAGGTTCCATTAGATAACCTGCGTAAGACCCGACATTACTTAGCTGAAAAAATATTGAACCTAATCCAGACGTTCTACACTGAGCAGCGGATTATTCAGGTTACCAACGAAGAGGATCCATTAAAGCCTAGAGAGCCTATGGTCATAAACGAGATGACCCCCGAAGGCACAATTATTAATGACTTAACTGTAGGTGAGTACGATGTAGTAGTTGCAACGGCCCCCGCTAGAGACTCTTTTGATGAGGTTCAGTTTGCAGAAGCGCTTAACCTTCGACAAGTTGGAGTTGCTGTACCTGATGATGCGATTATTGAGTACAGCCACCTTGCAAGAAAAGGTGAACTGGCTAAACGCATCCGCATGATGACAGGGATCGAGAAATCACCACAACAAATGGAAATGCAAGCTATGGTTCAACAGATGCAAATGCAAGAAGCGCAGCTCGAACTTGAGAAGCTACAGGCTGAAGTACAAAAGCTTGGTTCTGAAGCAGCAGTAAATATAGCTAAGGCGCAATCTACTCAGGCAGGACCTGATATTCAGATTGCTGAGTTGCAAGGTAAGATAGAAATGAAGATGCAAGAATTGCAGCTTCGAAGAGAGTTGGCTGATTTGACTAACGAAGTTAGGACAAACCAGCAACAAACCCAAGCCGCTGCAAAGATAGCTGCTACAGCAATGCAAACCGGCGCTAAAAGTTCTTTAACTGAATAGGAAGTTCAAATATGTCCGAAACTACTGAAACAACCGTTGAAACAATGCCCGGTGCAGACCCCGTAGAAGTCGAAGAAAAGGTCCTAGACTTAAACTTCGGGCTTGGTGAAGAAACCGAAGAAGAAGATGCGGAGGCAGAGGGAGATACGGAAGAAACCGAAGCCCAAGCGGAAGAGGAGGTTGAGGATGCCGATGAGCAAGATAGCGAGGATCAAGGCGAGGGAGAGCTTCAAGAAGAAGAGGGCAATGCAGAGCCTGAAGAGCAACCCGATACCGGAGAACAATCCGAAGAGGCCCCCGAAGAAGTAGAAGATTCGGCAAAGGATACTGAGAAAAAGCCGATGGTTCCGAAATCTCGGCTGGACGAAGTGCTTTCTAAGCAGAAAGCCTTACAAAAACAGCTCGATGACATGAAGGCCGCGCAGGAAGTTGCTGAAAGCGCACCCGAAACCTACGATTTCGCGGAAAAAGAAGTGGAATATCAGTCTCTGGTGCTTGATGGCGAGGCAGAAAAGGCTGCGGCACTGCGTCAAGAGATGAGGACTGCGGAAAAAGCGCAGATTGCCTTTGAAATGCGCCAGGAAATGACTCAAACCGTTACCCAAAATCAGCAAGCCACTGCTTTACAGTCAGCTGCCAATGATTTGGAGTCAAATTTCCCTGTATTTGACCAAAACGCAGCTGAATATAACGCTGAGTACACCCAGGAAGTCATCGATTTGCGTGATGCGTTCATTACACAAGGGTTCGGAGCAGTAGAGGCCTTAGGCAAAGCGGCAAACTTTGTAGTTAAGAGCTATGATTTAGTCGGTTCTGCCACAGAAGAGGGTTCAACCTTAACTGGACAAAAGGCTCCTACTGCACCTGACGAAGTTGCGAAGAAACGAGCTGAAGTTACCAAGAAACTCAAGGCTGCGGAGTCTCAACCTCCTGAATTGCCGGGGGAAAGTTCGGCTGACAGGGGCGAGAAGGCCCTGGATATCTCTTCGATGTCCGAAGAAGAGTTTAACGCGCTCCCTAAAGATACGTTAAGGCGTCTTAGGGGCGATATTTTATAATGCATGAAAGGTACAATCCTAGCTTTTATGCTGATAACGGTTATAGAAGGCAATGTTGTTGATGGCGCACAGCAGATGTTGTTTAAAGACATCCATCGCTGTCAACAATTCGCCTACTGGATCGAGCATAACTGCAGGGATTCCCGTTGTAGAGGGGGGATAAAACAGCATAATATAACAGCTTACTGTAAGCCGGTAATGACGGCAGCTAACCAGAAATTTTGGGATTAAACATGAGCGCATATAACGGATTATTTTATATTAACGAAGAAAAACGATTTGCTCGATGGAAAGAATATATAGAGTTCTATAAACAACAACGACAATTAAACGATAATAATGGCTAAAAATTTACAACATGATTCGGTCTGGGCTAAGTATGACATCGACAACGATGGCATTGTTAGTGATGAGGAGCTTGAACGCGCTACTCAAATGATTGAATTAGATCTCAGGGAAGAGAAACAGGATAGTCAGCGACGGATTGCTTGGGTGGCGATGTCTTCTATGGTCGCCTACTCGTTATTGCCCCTTATGCCTTTTGTACCAGAGGCTAGGTTGGCTACCCTTTCTTCACTCAGTGACATGTTATTCTTGAGCCAAGCCAGTATTATCGGCCTGTACTTTGGCGCAACGGCGTATATGTCTCGAAAACCGTAAGGTTCTCCCGTGATAATCGAATCGGTCGCCGCCGCTGCCGCAATTCTAAACCAAATTGGTAAATTAATAGAAAGCGCTAGTGAAGCTCAAGGCGGGGCACAAAGAGTTATGGCTGCTGTTCTCGACTTTGGGCAGGGATTAGATGATCTTGAGAGGAACGAAAGGGATAAATTCGTAAACGTAAGCCACGGTGATCTGCTAAAAATTACTATGATGCGTAGACAACAAGAAAGATATGAGAAGGACTTAGAAAACTTACTTATAGTGGCTGACCCAGTTCTGCATACGCAGTACAGAGAAGCCAAGGCCAATCAAGAAAGGAAGCGCAGGCAACATATGGAGATGCTTGCTAAGAAAAGAAAAGAACGTAAAGAGCTTATGAATCAAATAGCAGTGGTAGCAGCTATATCAGTAACTGGCCTAGTCGCTGCTGGTATTTTGGTAGGTCTGATTATATTAATGTTTGGGTAAGGAGCCACGATGACTCTGGACGGTGATGTTGAGTCCATGCTTGATGCCCCCTGTATAGGGTGGTGTACAACAAGACAATTTGGCGATGATCGATGTAAAGGTTGTGGGAGACAGGAATGGGAAGTTAGGGATTGGTCCCGCTTACCTGAAATGTACAGAAGGCTGCGAATAATTGCTTTAGCAGAAGAAGGTTTCACTATAAGGCATGTCCAACCTATAGGTTGGAGGCCCACTCCGGACAAGCATTTAAACCTTAAATAGGGTTGTTTATTTAATTTTATATGAGTACTATCTAACCTTCGTCCGTCTACACGATAGTAGGCCGTGCCGTACACGTAAAAACCGTATTCGCCTACAAAGGCGTAAAACCTGTCGAGGTCGAACCTCGCTAAAAACCGCTAAGACGTCGCCCTACGATACGGGTAACGGATTAGCCGCTCCAAAAGTCGGCTTTTAGTGGCACTGGCTTGCCAGTGTATATTGAAAATAAAACGCATAAGGAGGCCTTAGATGGCTCTTACTAACTTTGCGTCTCTGACTTCAAACCAGCTGACCGCTTGGAGCAGAGACTTTTGGCAGGTTGCTCGCAACATGTCTTTCATTAATCAGTTCGCTGGAGCTGGTCAAAACGCGATGGTTCAGCGCATTACTGAACTAACTAAAAACGAGAAAGGTACTAAAGCAGTTATTACGCTACTAGCGGATATGACTGGAGACGGTATCACTGGTGACAATACTCTGGAAGGTAACGAAGAAGCGCTAAGAGCATACGACATAACTGTCGAGCTTGATCAGCTACGATTCGCAAATAGACTTTCTGGTAGATTGGCTGACCAAAAATCCGTTGTTAACTTTAGAGAAAACTCTCGTGACGCACTTGCTTATGCAATGGCTGATCGTATGGACCAGTTGTCATTCTTGACTCTATCTGGTATCGCCTACACTCATAAAACCAATGGTGCTTTGAGAGCTACTTCAGGTACTAGTGGGCATGAGTTAGCCGACCTAGAGTATGCCTCTGATGTATCTGCTCCTACTACTAATCGTCACAGACGATGGGACCAAGGTACCGCAACTATTGCAGCTGGTGATACAACTGCAGTTGTTGCAGCAGACACAATCACTTACAAAGCTCTTGTAGAGTTGAAAGCTTACGCTAAAGACAACTACATTCGGGGCTTACGTGGTGCTGGCAACGAAGAAGTGTTCCATATGTTTGTAACACCTCAACAAATGGCTGACCTGAAGTTGGATTCTGATTTCCTAGCGAACGTGCGAAATGCAGGTGTTCGAGGATCTAGCAACCAACTGTTTTCTGGTACTAGCTCGTTAATGGTTGATGGAATCATGGTTCATGAATTCCGTCACGTATTCAGCACGGAAGGCGCTACTTCTGGTACTTCTTCTAACGCTGGTGCGGCCGGTTATAAATGGGGTGCAAATGCCGATCTTAATGGCGCACGTGCTCTATTCTGTGGTGCCCAAGCTCTTGCGATGGCCGATATTGGTACTCCTGAGATTGTCGAAGATACTTTCGACTATCAGAACCAAGCCGGTATCTCCATTGGTAAGATCTTCGGTTTAAGGAAGCCCAAGTACAACAGTGACTACAATGGATCTGTTGAAGACTTTGGTGTAATTGCATTCGATACAGCTCAGTAGGGCAAGGAGAATACATAAATGGCTACTTTAACTTCTGGCGCAGTATCGGGTAACAGCTCGTTTAAACCTCATCCGCAAGGAAACGTAGGTGTACGACAAGCTACTTACACTGTAACTGCAGCCTTAGCAGGCTCCGATGTCGTACAAATGGTTGATGTTTTCGAAGGTGAAACTGTTGTTGGTATAGTACTTACTACTACTGACCTAGACACCAACGGATCCCCCGCCATTGTACTTGACGTTGGTTATGGCGGTGCAACCGCAGCTTTCATCGATGGTTCAACTATCGGTCAAGCAGGCGGAACTGCAAGCTCGTTTGCAATTGGTAACGCAACACACGGTTCAACTGCAACCGCACCTGTTGCTTTTACTGCTGACGATACGATTGATGTACTTGTTCAGACAGCCCCAGGAACTGGTGCTACTAGCGGTACTATCACTTTATACGCCTTTATAGCGTAAAGCTAATGCCCCCTCTTCGGAGGGGGCTTTTTATACGAGGTATAAAGAATGTCAGGAATTAGAAGACGTAGAAGAGACCGTAAGGTCAAAACACAAACAACAGCTGAACGTAAGAGAGGGGGCAATAGTCCTTCAGCTCGACGGGCGGCAGCGAAAGCAAATGTAAGAGTAAGACCTACAGCGTCCGGGTTTACTAAAGTTGATAGAACACCTAAAACTAAAGTTACATCTCCTACAACTAAACCCAAAATAACTCAGGCTTCTCCAAGTGAATTGCGTGGGAATAAAAAAGTTACTACTACACAAACTACTGGGAAGGCGAAGAAGACGGATTCTATTCCTAAAAGGCCAAAGGTAACTGGTAAAGGAAGCAGAAATGTTTCGAGGACTGGTGCTACAACCGGTAAAAGAACTTTGGCTAACGTAACACGTGAGCAACTAAAGAAAGCTGGTCTAACTGGTGGTCCAAAAGGCCTACGTAAATATCTTAATTTTATGGATAAAAACGGCAGAAGACCAACAGCAAAAGACTTTAGACCTAAGCCCCAACGCTAAGGAGTATTAATATGCCTGACGGAAAAGGAACTTACGGGACTCAGGTGGGTAGACCGCCGAAGAAGCCGAAGAAGCCAAAAGGAACAAAGGGCGGTTTTGGTAACAAAGTACAGTCCCCCTACCCAACACCTGCAGCAGCTAAAAAAATGATAAAGGAGACCTATTAATCATGAAGATTGTTTCTGACACGGAAGTTAGAATAGCCACATTAAGTGGCGCGGTTGTTTTATTACATCCAGGACAAGAACGAGAAGTCTCGGATGAGATTGGATTACTTGCGGTGCAGATGGGCGCAACAGCCTTATCTGGTTCATCCGTACCCGACGAACAACCAGTTGAGGACGAGGTTGAAATCGAAGTAGAAGAGGAAGTAGTAGAAGAGGTCGAGGAAGAACTTGATCCTAAACCACTTAACCCCCGTGAAGGCTTAGTTGAAGCTTTTATTGAAATAATTAATGCGGGTGATCCAGACGACTTTAAAGCTGACGGCGGCGTAAAAGCAGCTGTTATAAACAAGAAAATGGGGGATACGATTCCTTCTGAAGAGCGTGAAGCTGCTTGGCAAGAAGCCTTAAATAGATAGAGGTTTGATATGACTGTAACCGTACAAAGCGTCTTAGATCGTGTACAGGCGACGTTGCAGGATACTACTGGAATACGGTGGCCTGTTGTCGGTGAGTTGGTTTTATTCGTAAACGATGCTCAAAGAGAAATCGCATTATTAAAGCCTGACGCAAGTGCCACAACTGCTAATGTGCAGTTAGTGACGGGTACTCGGCAGACTATACCAACTGCAGGTAATCGGCTCTTAGCATTAGTTAGAAATATGTCTGATGCTTCTGGGGGCGCTACGGGCGGTAGAGCGATTAGGTTGGTTTCTGGTGAGGTGTTAGATTCCCAAACTCCTAACTGGCATAGCGCTAGTGCGTCAGCTGGTACAGATGCAGCACATACTACTGTTGTTAAACATTACGTTTACGATGAGCAGAATCCTCGTGCTTTTTACGTTTATCCAGGTGTTGCGGGTAATGCATACGCTGAGATAATTTACTCAGCGAACCCTTCTACAGTTGCACAGAATGGGAATTTAGACGTTCCTGATATTTTTGCCAACGCAGTTATGGACTATGTTCTATTTAGAGCCTATACCAAGGACGCTGAGTTTGCAGGCAACGCTGCAAGAGCGGGTACGCATTATAATCTTTTTGTTAACTCAATTACGGGTAAGGCTCAGATTGATATAGTTACATCACCGAACTCTGACATGGTTAATAATATCACTTTGCCTTCTCAACAAGCCCAAATGAGGTAATTGTATAATGGCTTCCTATGAGTCGTTACTCCCTCAAATCATACCAGTGGTCCCCGGTTGTACGGATACGCTTATTGAGCAGAACATCCGTGCCGCTGTAATAGAACTGTGTGAGAAAACTGAGGTATACCAACAGGAATTAGACCCTGTTACTACGGTAAAAAATATATTTGAATATGATTTAGAACCCCCTTCTGGTACGTCTGTGCATAAAATTATATGGATGACGTATGATGGGGAAGATTTAGAAGCTATTACGAATGCGTTGTTAGAACAACGTAAACCTAAATGGCGGCAAGCCGGGTACGAAAGTAGACCAGAGTATTTTGTAAAGCAGTCTCCCTCGCTATTTTATGTATCACCTGTTCCGAATGAGACAAAAGCATCTTCATTGTTGCTTAGGGTTGCGTTAAAACCCACTCATACATCGAGTTCGTGCAGTGATGATATAATGAATGATTACAGAGACACTATAATCAACGGTACTATTTTTAGGTTATTAAGACTTCCAGGTAGGGAGTGGACGGATTACGCGGGAGCGCAGGTTTATGCGTCGTTGTTTGCGGAAGGGTTAGGGGAAGCGGAAAAACGTGGAAGGCAAACAGCATCAAGAGTAGCTAGAAAGGTGAGGTACAGTGGAACAGGTCCAAGTTATAGACTTACACGAACAAAGTATTCAAAACGATGAAGGAACGACTGAACCAGTTATTGGTGATATTCGTGAAGACTGGGATAGCGTTCGTCCTTGTCTGCAACTTTTGTTGGCGGATTGCCAGAACTTATCTTTCCGAGTGGAAGACGTCTATGCAGAAGTGGTTGCGGGGCAAGCCGTTTATTGGAAAGCTCCTGAAGGATTTGTGGTATCGACTACAGAGGTTGACCAGTTCACTAACCGAAAGACTTTCTTAATCTGGATAGCATGGGCACATGAGCAAGGTAATAAGAATATGTTGAAGTACTATCCGTTTTTTAAATCTGTTGCTAAGCATTTAGGTATGGAGGCTTTAGAAGTACGCACTCCTCATAATGCGGTTGAACATATTTTATTAGATGCGGGTTGGAAATTAGACACCGTTGTTTATCGACTTGAGGTATAGAGATGGGTTCAAAACCAAAAAAACAAGACTATGAAGCTTCTGAAGAAGAAAAGGTTTCTGCATCTGTTGCTAAAGCTAACTATGATTTTTTTAAACAAAACTATGCGCCTTTGCTTAAAGACATGCGGGACCAAAGTATGTCTGATGATAATAGAAGGGCCTTACGAGGTAGGGCTAGTGCAGATACGATGCAAGCTTTAACGTCTGAGCCTACTTATATGAAGACGCAAAATGTGGAAGGAACGGGGGATCTTTCACAGGCTCTTGGAGGTCAATTAGGAGTAGCCGATAAAAGTGCTTTGGGTATAAAGAACAAAGCCGCTTCAAATGTGTTGGGAGTTGCTAGAGGTCAAGCTGCAGATGCGGCCTCAGGTATGGCCAAAGCCTCAAGGTTAGCTACTAGTGACGCCTTAACTCGTGCTCGAAATAAACTAGCGGTTAAGAATGCTAGAAATGCGGCAATTGGAAAGGTGGCGGGGGCTACGATTGGTGGAGCTTTTGAAAAGTTTGCTCCAGACTCAAACTTAGGGAAGTTTAGCAAGGAATTTTTTGAGGCATTACCTTCTCAAGTTGGGGGGTAGGGGATAAAGTATGGAGCGTTATTTTGATGTAAGAGGAAGGCTGGGGGAAGCGGCGTACGCTGGCCAGCAAACAAATGCTGGGTTACCTGTTGTTTCTGATCCTCAGAAAACATTTGCCGGTATAACTCGGGGCGAATACGAGGACTATGTTAAAGATTATCGTGACTTTGAACTGAAGCAGATTGAAAGAGCTACTACTGATACTTCACTGATAGACTCAGCAAGAGAGGATTCTAAGGTAGCCGGGCGTATTGCAGGAGAGGTTGCGGGGAGAAATGTGAGTCGTTACGGTGCTCAGTTAACCCCTGCTCAATTGCAGCAACAGCAAAGAGGATTACAACGTGCTACTACGTTAGGTTCTATACAGTCGTTGAGCGATTCTAGGATCGCCCAACGTGAAGCTAATCAAGCCCTTTTATCGGATCTTATTAACATTGGGCAGGATTTAAATAGATCTTCTCAAAGTCAGCTTGGCAATGCAGCAGCAGATGCGTCTGCTCGTAAACAGGCTTACGATAGTGCTAAAGCACAATCTAAAGCCCAAACATATTCAACAGCTGGATCGTTGGCATCAGCTGCCATCATTGCAGCGTTTTTGGTATAGGTAACTGTTATGGGATTACTTGAAGGGTTTGCTGGAGGGCTTGGAGGATTCCAAAGAGCTAGAGCTAGGCGAGATCAAGAGGACTACAACCAAAAACGTATAGGCCTACTTGAGAATGAAGATAAGCGTGCGCAAGCCGACTTTGACCGAGAGCAAAAACAACGGGGGTTAAATAAGCTATATACAGCAGGCCGTGATAATGAATGGATTATGCAGGGTGCAGGTAAAGGCGGAAAAGACGGCATAGGGTTAACAGATAAATTAAAGCAATCTATGACAGAGGCAGGTAGTAACGCACAAAGATTTGCACTTGCTAACATCAATGCAGGAGGAGCTAGTAAGTTTCCTCCAGGCTTTAAAGTTACAGTTATAGAATCTAAAGGTACAAACGAAGACGGTGAAGAAGTCTTTGCAGCCCGTGGTAACTATAACGGAGACCCCGAACAATTTGGCGCACTTACTGTAACTGGAAGTAATGACCCTGATGCCGAGACAAAATTGTTTACGAGAGATGAGTTGTTTGAGCAAACTCAGCAGGCTTTTCGTACTACAGATGGCGGGGTTTTGTATGGACAGACTTTAATTGATTTGCATGATCGTCGAAACAATGTCGATCTCATCAACGCATATAATACCGATCAGCTTGCGGATAAAGCATTAGAAGTAGGGGGTCCAGAGCTACAGCGAGAAGTCACAGGCGTTATTGCTTCAGCGACCGACCCTAAAGACAAAGCTGAAGCGATAGGAAAGCTAGCTGACGACTTACAGGTAGACCTTACATCTGAAGTGCCGAAGCAAGAGCAAGGTGTAAGTCAATCTACAATAGATGCCTATGATGATTTTGCTTCGGGTGGGGCATCAAGTCCTGCTCCTAATTTAGCAACTCCTCCCAGTGATAATAAAAAGCCTGTAATGGAAAGCCCCGTGACGACGGTATCACAGACTTCTACAGGCCGTGTTGCAGCTGACCAGCTGGTTACTGAGGGGGATAAACGCCTACAAGCAGCTATGGACGAGTATCGTGAGAGAACTGGGTCTGAGATGCCCCCAGAGATGATTGAAAAATTTGTAGAGGATGATATTGCTCCTGCCCCAATAGGGCAGGCCCAACCACCTGCTTCACAGTCTGCGGTAGATACACAAGATTTAACTGAGGTTGCAAGGCTAGAAGACGAGTTAGCTTCGATAGAAGCTCGTAAAACAAGTAATAGTCCAGCTAATGTGGCAGCAGCAGAGAGAAAACGAGAAGAAATAGCCGCTGCAAAAGAGCAAGCATCACCAAGATCAAATCGTCCTATGCCAGCTCGCGGGGCGGCGGAATTTAATCGTCAACTTGATGAAGGGGACTTAACTCTAAAACCTCAACCCGAATCTAATTTTAAAGAGAATGTTCAAAGTTTTGTAGATAGTGTATTTCCTAAAGGTATACCCGATACACGATCAGCGGAGTACCAACAGTCAGTTGAATCTGGTGAAGCTATGCCTCCTGTAGTAGAAGAAAAAGCGGCTCCTGCTCTCGAAGGAAAATCCGTTAAGCAGATTGATGACGATCTTGATAACGAGAGAATACCAGAGCTTAAAGATCCTGAAGTTGTACAAGCTGCAGCAGAAGATCTTAGAAAAGAAGGCGTAGAAACCGTTGCTGACTTAGCTAAATTGTCACGGCGTAAGCAATTATTGGCTTATGCCATGATTGTTGCTTCTACTCCGAATGATGGTAATAGAGTAAATGTACGTAACCAGTTAATAAATGTTTTAGAGACGGGGCTTTCAGATCGTGGTAAATCAGTTGTGGATGCACAGAAAGCCGATACTGCTGCTAGAAGGCTTTATTTTGATGCGCAAGTACGCAATGACAATTTACGGAAAGAAGGATGGGATGCAGCGGCAACTGCAAATGAAGAGTTAATAAATGCCATGTACAAAAATGAGGACGGGGATATAGTTCCTGCACAGCTTACTAAGGCTAAAGCAAATGAAGTTGCAAACACCTTGTTTCCTAAAGTTCTTACGCAATGGGCGGGATTTTTGGATAGGGGTAATATCGCAGCTGCAGAAGCCCTTAGACCGCAACTTAACGCTGGTATAAGTTTTGTTGTGCAAAGTCTCGTGAAAGATGGTGAGGAAACACTATTAGATTCTTTCCTTACTTGGTTTAACCCTGATCCTCAAGGTCAGTTTAACGGAGACCTTTCTAATATCTTCCTTGCAGATGTGAAGAAAAACCAAGATGGGGAAATAATTGGCGGGGAGCTTGTGTATGTTGAACGCAATCAAGAAACAGGTAACCGCCTAGATATTTCACAGTTGCAAGCCATAAACGATAACCTTGCTCTAATGGTACTAAAAGCGGCAAAACTTAATACTGAACAAAGACTAAAACAAAGTGGTAGAGATGGCTAATGGCAGGGTTCGAAGATGTTATTAAAGATCTTGATTCTGCAAATAGAGCTGCAGCTGCGGCAGGCCCGACGAAATTTCAACAGCAAGCTGCTATTGATGCGGGTCGTGAATACGGTCTAGTCGAAACATTTAAACGTGGCGCTCAAGCAGGCGCACAAGGTTTACGAACTGATCTTAATTACTTTGCTGCCCTTGGCAACAGTCTTATTGGTGATGAAGAAGGCGTAGCCGCTAATATAAGGAAGGCTCGAATAAACGAGTCCTTCGCTGGGGATACTTTAGCTAACTTAGAAACCTTTGGGGAGTTCTGGGACGAACCTACTTTTGAAGGGTTTGTTTCTCAAGTTTTTAAAGGTACGGGGCAACTTGTTCCTTTTGCAATTACTTCTATAGCCACTGCAGGTACAGGTGCTTTAGCAGGTGTAGGTTTAAAACTTGGAGGGGAAGCAACAAAGTACGCCGCTAAGAAAATAATTAAAGAGTCTTTGGAAAAAACTGCAAAAGGTCTTGCTACTCCTGATGAAAAAGATATTGCAGAAGGTGCATTTAATTTAGCTAAACGTGCTCGTTACGGAGCGTATATTGGAGCGGGGGCTTCTGAGTTTGCTCCTCTTTCCGGTTCTAACTTTGCTGAAGCAATCGAGTCAGGTATGGATCCAAATGATCCGATGGTGGCTTTTAGAGCAGCGGCACTAGGGGTACCACAAGCAGCAATTGGTGTTGGCGGCGAAGCCATGATGGTTAAACTTATTGCAAACCGGGCTAAGAAGTTAGCCGCAGGTAATAGTTCTAGTGTCTATGGTAGGTTGGCTAAAGATCTTGGGGGCGGTTTTCTTAAATCAGGCGTCACAGAGAGTGCTGCAGAAGTAGCTCAAGAGGGTTTAGCAGTCTTAAACCGTGCGGAGATGGATAATACTTTTACCGCTCAAGAGGCAAAAATGCGATTGGCTGAATCCGCATTTGCAGCGTTCTTTGGCGGGGGTACTTTCGGTGCGGCCGGTTCTACAGCAGCTGGCGGTGTTCGTGAAATCAGAAGCATCCCCAATAATGTTTCTGAAAAAGCCCGAGGGTATTTGGAGCAAGGTAAAGAGGCCTTTACCGAACATGTTATAAACAATGAGTTTATACGGAAAAGGAAACCAGGGTTTACTGATGCGGAAGCCCCTAGCGATATAAACGCACAGCTTGAGTTGATGTTTAAAGAAGGGCACCAAAGAGATGTTGTGTGGGTAGAAGGCGATTCGCCTTCGTTTGGAGCTTCAGAAACACCAAGGAAAATAAACCTTGCATTTCCTGGAGGAAATAGGGAAGCGTATGTTGCGTTTGTTCCGGGCAGAGGGACAATTATTTCTCCTTACATGGATATTGTTGAACAAGTTGTAGCAGGTAAGGCTTCATCAGATGTATTAGCTACAGCAATAAAGATGAGCGGAACTAAACCCCCCGATGCCGATAGAGTTGTGCAAGTGTTTGACGCAAAGGGAAATGTTGTTTTTGACGAAGCTACTAATGCTGATAATGAAGCAGAGGCTTTGGCGGCAGCAAATCAACAGTTACCAGAAGGGGGCAGGATTGAGGTTAATTCCGCTGACGATGTAATTTTAGCCCGACAAGAAAGAGTACAAGCACAAGTTTTACCAGAGGGGCAAGAAATAGACCCTGAAGAAGCTCCATTTACTTATGATGACTTAGCAGCGTTAGAAGAGGGCACTCGAAGAGCGGAGCCTGATGTGACAGACGCTCAACTCGATACAACTGAAACTTTGCAAGACGCTGCCCAAAGAAGAAAAGATGATCTTGAAGCGGAAAAAGCAGCTAAGCTAGAACAAAATAAAAACACTCTTAGAGAACAAGCAGCAACAGGTCCAGTAGATGACGCTTTACTTAGTGATACTGAGGCTTTATTAGACGAAGTACAAAAAGATGGCACCCCCATTAGCGATCTTCTTGACGAATATGATGCGGCTGACAGGGAAAGGAAAGGCGAACCGAAAATCTCATCCATGAGAGAAAAAACCACCCGTGAACGGGTCAAGGATGTTGTTGAAAGAATAGAAGCTATAACCCCACGAGAAAAAGTTGCAGAGGGTAATAGGTCGGTAAGGCAACCCCTTAGACTATTAGTAAGCGGGTTTTTTACAGATTTAACTACGGGTCTTACTTTTAGAACAGTAGACATGCAAGACCCACAAAAAATTCGAACTGCAGAAGAGATTGATGCATCTCGTAGCCGAGCTGAATCTGTACAACAACCCATGCAAGCAGGCCCTGAACTTAGAGCGCAGGCAAGGTTAGCAGAACAACGAGAAGAATTTGGGAATCGCTTAGCGGCTTTGGCCAAAGATAAAGATTCCGAGTTTTCAGAAATAGCAAAAGCTTTAAATAAAAGATATCAAGAAGCTGATGTTGACGGTAAGAACTTACTTATCCGTATGGTACTTGATAAAAAAGCAGAGCTTGAAGGATCCCTTGGGCGTGGAGCTAAAGATCGTTTAACCCGACAAGATCTCCAAAATGAAGTAGAAGCGGCACAGTTGTCAGAAGATGTAGAAGGGATAGAGCAGGAGATAGCTGATCCGACTTCTGGTATGCAAGAGCAAAGCCTACGAGTAGTGTTTGAAATGGATTTTGCTCAAGCCCCGTTAGTAAGACCAGAGTTTGAACCTGAGCCATTTAATGAAGATGTTGAGGCGTTACAACGCGAATATGAACAGCTATTTGGTAACGAAAATCCTGCGGATGCGGCATTTGATGCCGCCGATGAAGGGCTTGGTTACACTGAAGAGCAGCTTCAATTTTTAGAAGCTAGGAAAGCTAGCGAAGTTGCAGTAGGTAGGCCACCTAATTTGGACAACCTTTCTACTGGGACAGAGGAAGGGGTAGGTCAAATTAAACTTTACCCTCGTGATATGCCAGCAGCACGAGCTGCGTTTATGGAAGCGTTTGAGGGTATATTTTCGCCCAACTGGGAAGATGGTGGTTACTGGCAGCGTATGATCCCTGCAATGCTTAATAGGTTAGTTGAACAAAAGCGAGCAGGTAAAGAAATTGAGATAGATCCGCCTGGACGTTTAAATCCCGGCAGATACCTTATAAGAGTTCTTACATCAGATGCCGAATTATTTAGGCATAAACCAAGGACGCCAAGAGGCAAAAAACCTAAACCTGAACAACTCCTGACTCTAGAGGAATTTTTACTAGCTGAAGTAGAAGCAGCAAAAAGTAGTCAGTATGCAAAAGATAGCGGCGTAAGCATTACCGATCCCGATGGCAACACAGCAAAAGCAAACTTAGTGGATATTGTTGCTGCAGGTAGACGGTTGCTAGAAACAAGGCTCCAACAAGATTTTACTGCTGCTTCAGATGGGCAAGCTTTAATGGAAATGTTTAACGAGCTAATAGTTAGTGGCTATACCATTTCTTTTGAAGTTGAAGGTAAAAATAGAGCCGGTAAAACAATAACCCGCGATGTTCCTATAAATAAAATAACAACTTTTACTGCAAAACATATTGTTGATGTAGAAAGTATGCGTACTGGTTCAGAACGACAAACAAGGACCCGTAGGGGCACACAACCTAATAAATCTCAACTAGAGTTATTTACTTTAGACGGTAAATCAGTAGGCGAACAAACTACTTTTAAAAGCACAATTCTAAGAGAGTTAGCTGCTTATCAGCAAAAAGTTAATAGATGGTATGTAAGTAACTCAGATGTAGATCCTAATGATCCAACTAAAAGAAATCTTCGGAAAGGAGCAAAGAAAACAAGACCCGCAGCCCCTCCATATTTAAATCGAATACTTAAAACAGATTCTTCTTCAAAAGATGACCCTTATCTCAAAGATGATAAAGGCAACCCGAAAAAAATTCCTTTAAGGAAGATTATAAGTAAAAACCTAAAAATGACTGCAGAGGCAGTTTTAGGTTTAGTAAGAAGACCTACTTCTTTTGCTACAGTTACTGACGCAAACAGATCTTATTTACAAGATAGAGCGGAACAAAGATTAGGACGCGCGATACCCGAAGAAGATTTAGAGATAGAACTTGAAAAAGAATTAGGGATTCAGGAAGGTCTTTTTGAACGTGAAGTATCAGGAGTCCCTGGGTTAGATGAAAAAGGAGAACCAGAAGGCAGTGGTAGTAGGCTTCTTGACGAATCTTCTGATGTCCCCTATGCGTATTATGACGTAGAGAAACCTTCTGGCGTACAGAATCGATATGGCGTACTTTCCTTTCCATTTGGAGAAGCAGCTAGGGAAGGAGGTAGCCCGATAGAGGCAGCAGCAGTTATACGAAGAATGGTAGGTACACTAGGTATTAAAAAACAAGTGGGCGTACTGTTTCGTTCACAGCTTAGTGGGCTTACAAGATCTGAAATCAAAGCTCGTTTTGGTGACGCTAGAGTCGCTGATATAGTTATAGAAGAAATGGGGAAGATAGCTGAAAGCGCAACGGATCATGGTCGGGCTATAACTTTTGCTAATGCTCACTTTGTCCTGGTTGATGACATGCGCTCTTCTAATGAGCTTGAGACTGCGTTAGTACTGGCGCATGAAATAGGGCACGTGTTTTTAAACGAACAACTGGATAGCTTAGGAAAGAAACCTATTTATAAAAAGCTTATGCAGGCGTTTAATAAAAGAGATAGGTCTATTAAAGAGTATGACGGCCCTACTGGTTTTGAAGAGTGGTTTGCAGACAATGTTGCTAAATGGGCTGGAAAAGAATTTATTAATACAAAGCCTAAGAATGTTGTAGAGAGTACCTTTAAGAAGATTGCTAACGATCTTAAAAAAGCATTTAACGCAATGAGAGCGGCATTACAAAAAAGACTTGGCGGCGCGGCAGATTTACAAGTTGAAGCTTTTATAGACAGTGTTGCTGAAGCTAACCACAGGGATAATATTTGGCTAACAGATGCAGCAGTTGTAGCTCGTACTTTTGAAAAGAAAGCTCTTGTAAGAGCGATGGCTGAAGAAACTGCAAATACCCCAGGGGCAGTAAGTTTTTCTAAAAATTTATTTGAGCAGGCAAGAATTGCAATAAATAATAAAGTTAAAGGAATGCAGTCCTTACGCAATGTGTTCTTTACTGCTAATAAAAACCTTCGGATTATAGGGCCAGTAGGAGAAGCCATTGCAGATATGTTCTACCGTGAAGCGGGTGCTCGTACAGGTGGTGGTAGGATGGGCTTCTTGCAAGAAGCAGATGTACAAAACCGTGAGATTGAAGAACGGTTTAGAAAAGAAATAGGTGATTTAGATTCGCCAGAAGTTATAGCTGCAATGGAAGCCGCTAATACGGACACACCTACCTCTCAACTTGAGAATAGGTTAGCTGTAAAAGTCCGTAACTTTTTAGAGGATCTCCATAAGAATTATATTGAACCTGCACAAAGGGGTTATGGACGTAATCAGCAAGGGAGAATTGATTTCCAACAGGATTACTTCCCTGTTGTTTTAAACTTACAAGAGATAGCTAATAATCCAGAGGCGTTTGCGAACCTTCTTCTTAATGCAGAGGAGCGGAAGAAACCGTTTGCTAATTCTCAAGCTAGAATAAAAGCGTACCAAGCAATCAAAAAATCAATTGCAAGGATTATTAAATATCAGGATGTAGTGGATAACTCTAACTTAAATATAGATGAAGTAGACCCTACAAGTACAAGAGAAGAAAAGCGGCGTTTAACAGCTTTATTAGATAGGGGGGACTTAGCAAAAACAGACTTTGCGCTTCCAGCTGTTGAAGCGTTTATGATGTACAAAAAACAGTTAGTAAAACGTGTTGAGTGGAATAGCTCAACAAAAGATCCTCAAGGGAACGATAGGTTACAACCCCTTTTAGATCAGCTTAGCGATAAAGACAAAGCACACGCGAATGAAATTATTAATAGTTATTTAGGATATGGCTATGAACCTATGTCAGAGACACGTCTTAAATGGCAGAGTAGATTGCTGGCAGCTCAGTACACATTATTATTACCGCTTGCAGTTATCGGTTCACTTCCCGAATTAGCAGGTCCAATCATACATTCAAAAGAATTTAATGGTTTTGAGATGGCTTGGCGGCAGATTAAAAAAGGGATGTCTCAAGAAGAAGCTAGAAAAATGGCGGAAGAAATAGGACTTGTACAAGATGGAGCTATTTCTAACGCTTGGATAAGTGTTACAGAACGTGAGCATATGGATGAAGCATCTCGTGCTTGGACCGATAAATACTTTAAGTTTACAGGGTTAGAGTTTTTTACAAACTTTAGTCGTAGCTTTGCTACAGGTATGGCGGTGCAGTTTTTACTGCATCATGCTGATCTACCTAACTCCAGGTCTTCACGATACTTAGAACAGCATGGGGTTACACCAGCGCAAATAAAAGCTTGGGACCAAGGCGGTCGTACATTTGAAAGCCCAGAAGGTAAAAAAGTTAAGTACGCCATACAAAAGTTTGTTGAAAGTTCCATACTTAGACCTAATGCAGCGGAAAGGCCTATGTGGGCTTCTGACCCTAGATGGGCTTTAGTTTGGCAATTAAAAGCTTACTTCTACGCTTTTTACACAAAAATAATTGGTGGTATAAGAAGAGAAGCTCAGATAAGAATGAACGAAACTGAAGGAAAACAACGAATATACGGGGCGGCAGGTATATTAGCGTTGTCAGCAGTAGCGCTTTTACCTCTTGCAATGATAGGTATGGAGCTACGTGAGTACGCTAAAACAGGGTTGGCGTTTGTTGGTACTCTTGGGCAAAGCGATAAAAATTATTTTAGAACTGATGATATGGAGTGGGGAGCATACCTTGGGGAAGCGTTCGATAAAGCAGGCATATACGGCCCGTTGTCTATTGCTTCAATGGCGTATAGAAGTGGGCAGTGGAATGGCCCTGCGGCAGGTTTATCAGCTTTGTTAGGGCCAACATTTGAATCAGTCGAAGCAGTGTTTGGTCGCGGAGATTTCGAGAGACTTGTGCCGGGCGCGGCAATTTTATAAGGAGTATACAAAATGGCTTTAACTGCATTAATAGGACCTGTCGCTGGGTTACTTGAGAAAGTAATACCAAATAAAAACGCCAGAGAAAAGATGGCGCATGAGATCGCAACCATGAGCGATAAACACGCTCAAGAAATTGCACTCGCTCAGATTGAAGTTAACAAAATGGAAGCCCAGGGAAACTGGTTCCAATCGAGCTGGAGACCGTTATGCGGGTGGACTTGCGCTCTTGCATTACTTTGGCATTTCCTTGGGCAACCCGTTGCTTTGTTTTTTATCGCTATGTTTGGGGCAGAAGTTCCCGCTTTACCTGAGTTTGATATGTCCACACTAATGACTGTACTAATGGGTATGTTGGGACTTGGTGGGCTACGTTCTTTCGAGAAAACAAAAGGTGTGAATAAGTGAACACGTATAAGTACTTTAAAGTAGAAGATTTTGATTGCCAGGAAACTGGCGAGAATGAGATATTGCCTGAGTTTATAGTAGGTCTGGATCAGTTACGGCAAGATTGCGGGTTTCCTTTTATTGTTACTTCTGGGTATAGATCTCCTCGGCATAGTATTGAGGCTAAAAAAGAGAAGCCAGGAACTCATGCTCAAGGGATCGCTGCTGATATAAAAGTTGTAGGCGGAGAGCAGCGTAGATTAATTGTAGCGAATGCTATAGAACTGGGATTCAAAGGCATAGGTGTTGCTAAGGATTTTGTCCATGTGGATATCCGTCAGACAGCATCTGTACTTTGGGTGTACTAATAAGCACAGCACGAATATACTTGCTGGTTAAATAGGGCAATACAATGGCATATTCTAATACTTTAAACTACGTCGTAGGAGACACGTTACCAGAGCTTACGGTTACTCTGAAAGATAAGAATGCGGCGGCTTCTGGTCAAACACTAGATACTGATAACAGCGCAACCTGGGCACCTATTAACGTGACAGGGGCGACTGTAAGGCTACGCATACGTGCGCTTGGCGGTACCACTATAACGGATACTTTAAGTATGACACTTAGTGATGCGACAAATGGTGTTTGCATCACTACTTTTACAACAGATTGTTTTCCTTCTGCTGGAACTTACGAAGGAGAAGTAGAGATTACTTTCTCTGGTGGCGGTAAACAGACAGTTAACGATCTAGTAAAGTTTAAAGTTAGAGACGATTTTGACTAATGACTGATTCTGTTATTACGACAAGAGACCTGAGAGCTATATCCTCTGCTAGAAATATGCAGGGGGTTGCTACTACTCGTTTATTACAAGCAGTAGATGTCAGGTTACTTGCGTCTACTCTTAACAGGTACTTTGATGATGTTCAGAGTATGGCAGAAGCTTCAGTTATTTCATTTAGTAAAGGCGCAGCTGATACATTTTCTATGGTTGAAGCAGCAGTATTTGATATTAGTAAAGGCGCGGCAGATACGGTAACTCTTTCAGAGTCAGCGTCTGTAGTTACAGATTTTGCTCGAGCCTTTAGTGATGCTTCAAGTTTAGCAGAAGCCTCTGCAATATCTTTTAGCAAGGTCGTTAACGATACGAACAATGAAACCATGAGCATGACTGAGTCATCTGTCATGGCTTTCGATAAAGGCGCAAGCGAAACAGTTTCTATAGCAGAATCAGCGGTTCAGGCAATAGACTTAGGTAAGACTGAATCATTTACTGTTGCTGAAGTATTTTCCAGGACCGTAACTTTTACAAGAGCTTTTTCTGATGCGTTTTCTATGGACGATGCTGCAACAGTAGATGCTTTTGTAAAAGAATACGATGGCAACAAAGCCAATGTTTTTAGTTTTTCTGATTCCGAAGTAATCGGATTTGAGAAAGCCGCAACGGACAGTTTCTCTCTTGTAGAGGCCCCAGCCGTGGTCTTTGACAAGGGAGTTATTGCAGATTCAGTATCGATGGCTGAAAGTTTCAGTTATGTACTGAGAGGTGGTACAACAGTTAATGCTGTATCATTAAACGAAAATACACTCAATTAAAGAGGAAGCAAATATGGACATACTACAATCGAGTATGGAAATGAAAGGTCATTTGACCATAGCTCTGAACGGTGAAGTCGTTCAGGAAGTAGAAAACCTTGTGGTCACCGCAGGAAAAGGGTTTGTAGCATCTAGGATGGCAGGAACCAGTGCCAACGTCATGTCACACATGGCTATTGGAACTGGAAGCACTGCTGCTGGCGCAAGTGATACTGCATTAGGAAGCGAAGCAGCTCGTACTGCCTTAACTTCAACAAATGTATCTGGCGCAGTTGTTACTTATGTGGATACGTTTGCTGCTGGTACTGGCACAGGTGCTATTACTGAAGCGGCAATATTAAATGCATCCTCTGGGGGGACCATGTTGTGCCGAACTGTGTTCAGCGTAGTAAACAAAGGCGCTTCAGATTCAATGACGATTACTTGGACAGTAACTGCTAGCTAATAAGAGGTTAACGAATGGACATTCTTACTATTATAAATATAGCAACATTGTTAGTTACGGTAGCCTCGGCTATCTGTGCAGCAACGCCTACACCAAAGGACGATGCATTTATTGCTAAGTATATTTACCCTGTGGTCGAAGCTATTGCTATAAATGTTGGTAAAGCTAAACAATAGGAAAGCTCGATGACTGTAAAATTTACTAATAATGCTAGTTCAACTCTAGCGAGCGGCATTAACTCGTCTGTAACGTCTTTGACAGTTGCGTCTGCTTCCACGTTTCCGTCTTTGGCAGGAGCTAATGATTATTGCTATCTGACTTTACAAGAGTCAGGTGGTACTACTCGTGAAATAGTTAAAGCAACTGCGTTATCTAGTAATACTTTTACAATCGTTAGAGGACAGGATAATACATCCGCTGCTGCTTGGAGTAGCGGTGATCTTGTCGAACTTCGAATAACATCTGCTTTATTACAAGATGTAATCGACGGGCTAGGATCAGGCTCGATGATGGACACCGACATCTTTGCGGGTGACGGGTCTGACACGACGTTCACCCTAAGTCGTCAACCTGATGACGAAAATCATTTATTGGTATTCATAGATGGGGTTTTTCAGGCGCACAATGCCTACAGCATTAGTGGGACTACGTTAACCCTAAGTGCTGCCCCCGCAACTGGCCGTGTTATTACAGCCTACCATATGGCTACCACGGTTGGCGGCTCTAACCTAACCAAAGCGACAATGACGGGTGATAACAGCGATGTGACTCTTGATGTCGGATCACAAATTTTGCATGAGAACAACGTCCAGGTATTTTTTGATGGGGTTTATCAAAGCAAAAGTAACTATTCTGTTTCCGGTTCAGTCATCACATTCTCAACTGCTCCTCCTACTGGTGTAGCAGTCGAAGCTATTTTAAATACCGCAACGAATATAAGTACTGCTGCACAACTAATAGATGCAGACAATGATACTAAGATCTCTGTAGAAGAGAGTGCAGACGAAGATACTATCAGGATGGACATTGCTGGTACTGAAGTACTGACATTAACTAATAGTGCTATGACCTTGAAAGGTACTACACCCACTTTAACCATAGGTGATGCTGGAGCAGAAGATACGAAGATTGTGTTCGATGGTAACGCACAAGATTTTTATATTGGATTAGATGATTCCGCTGACGATTTAATAATAGGCAAAGGCTCTACTGTAGGAACTACGCCCGCAGTTATTGTAGACGAAAATCTAAATGTAGGAATAGGCGTAGCTGCAACTAGAGGACCGTTACACGTTCATAATACTACTGACAATGCTGACTCTAATATCCACTTAACTAGTAACGAAACAGGTAGCGCATCTACTGATGGTTTTACTATTTCTGTAAGTCCCGGTGGAGCTGATGATGGAACTGTAGCATTAATACAACGTGAAAATGCTTCAATGAAGTTTTATACAAATGGAACTTCAAGATTAGAAATATCAAATGCTGGAACAGCGACCTTTCAACACCCTATTGTAACTCAGTCAGGAGCAACTCAGGGTTACTATATTGAAAATAATGCTGGCAATGCTACTACTCCAAGAATTACAAATGATGCAAATGACCACACAGTAATCAGACCCGGAAAGTCAGGCGGTGCAGTTCAATGGAATAACTTTGCAAATGATGCAGAGCTTATGAGGCTAGATGATTCTGGAAGATTAGGAATCGGCGGTCAAGCCTCCCCCGCAGCAAAACTAGATATTAAGGGAGACACTTCAACCTACGGGGGAATGTCAAAGATTTATCTGACCGACACAAGCTCTAACGCAGCAAGAAGAAATTGGGCGATAGGAAACGGCGGCAGTGGTTATGGTAATTTCACTATTGGTGTCAGTAATGCTGCTGACGGAGATCCGATGGCTTCTGGAACTCACATAACGCCATTAGTTATAGACAATACTGGCAACGTAGGCATTGGAGACATAGCACCAGATAATAAATTACAAATTTCAGATAGTTCTGTTGGAACAGATGCAACAGCAAATGATAGTAACTATATAAAACTTACTAATAAAGATGCAGGAACACAAAACGAAGTTTGGGGATTAGGATTTTCTACTGAATCAAGTGGTACTGATTATCTAGGTGCTTATGTTCATGCTTTAGGAGACTACGCTTCTAATTTTAATACTTCTTTAGTTTTTGGAACTAGACCCACTTCATCAGGTGCTGCAATTGAAAGAATGCGTATTGCTTCTTCTGGCTTTGTTTCAATGGGAAATACGGCAGCAGACACATTAAATTCCGCAAGTGGTTATGCAGATTTAGCTGTTGGAGATGGTAGTGGAAATTGCGGAATTAGCATATACACAGGGACAAATCACGGTGGAGGAATTGCGTTTGCAGATGGTACTTCTGGAGACGCTAGTTATAGAGGCTTAATTGAGTACGCCCACAATTCTGATCAAATGAATTTTAGAACCGCTGCGGCAGATAGAATGTCACTTAACTCATCACGGCTTCACATTAATGCTAATGTTTCGTTTTCAGCCTCTGCTACAGATGCAAACCGTTACACCGTCTATTGGAACAGTTCAACAGGCGGTTTGATTGTTGTTTCTTCAGATCAACGGTTGAAAAAAGATTTTGATTATGAGTTGTCTGGTATTGAGACAATCAAAAAATTAAAACCTGTTCGATTTACTTGGAAAGAAAGCGAAAAAAGACAGCTAGGATTTGTTGCACAAGAAGCTATTACAGCCGATGAACATTTAGCTTGGAATGATACTGAAAATGATCAATGGGGATTAGACGGTTGGGAAGGTTATGTTGCAATGCTCACCAAAGCAATCCAAGAACAACAAGCGCTAATTGAAACACTACAAACCAAAGTCAAAGCGTTAGAGGAGGCATAACAAATGGCAATAACTAAAATCTCACCAGACTTAGTAGACTTTGATTCAGCCTTAGTTGTTTCTCCTACATTAACGATAGGGGATGCAACAGCTGAAGACACAGCAATAGTGTTCGATGGAAATGCTCAAGATTTTTATATTGGGTTAGACGATTCTGCTGATGATCTGATTATTGGATTAGGTTCTACGGTAGGTACTACTCCCATCATTTCTGTTGATGAGAACAAAGATGTAGCTATTCCTGATGGCGGTTTAACAATTACCGTTTCTGATAATACAGATAATTTGTCTCTTGTAAGCACTGATACTGATGATAATCCCGGCCCTAATATACGCCTGTACAGAAACTCAGCAAACCCTGATGTTAATGATTTGCTTGGGAAAATAGACTTTGAAGGGCGTAACGATAACTCTGAAGATATTTTGTATGCTTCTATCAGCGGCAAAATTATGGACGAGACAGATGGAACTGAGGATGCCAACTTACGCTTTTGGACTATTGCAGCCGGAACAGAAACAGAAACCTTAACTTTAAGTTCTGGAAATGTTGGGGCGGGTACAACAGCTCCTTTATTAAGGATGACATCTGTAGACAGTGGAACAGGGTCTTTGCCAACTGACGGAACAGTAGGAGTTACAGGGTCAAACGCAAACATCTTAATTGGAGGTCATAACGAATCTAACTCGGCAACTTATTCAGGTATTGCATTAGAAACCAGAACTTCTGGAGCTTCAAGATGGCTCATTGCTAATGAGTGGAAAAGCACTTATCTAGGAGATTTGGTTTTTGATAGAAGAACAGGAGGTTCTACATCAGCTCCTGCAATGAGGATAGATTCTTCTGGAAGAGTTTTGATTGGAGGAATAGCTGCTACTTCTGCTGACACATTGTATGGAGGAGTAGTTCCTACCTTGCAAGTTGAAGGAACTGGGGCACATGATTCTGCTATAGGAATATTTAGAAACTCAAACGATGGTTCTGGTCCAACACTCAGTATAGGCAAAAGCAGAGGCACGGCGGTTAATTCAGATACTATTGTGCAGTCTGGAGACTACACAGGAACTATTGCGTTCACAGGTGCTGATGGCGGTGAGCGCATGAGAGCTACCGCAGCAATTAAATCAAGCGTAGACGGAACTCCCGGTGATAATGATATGCCGGGACGGTTGACGTTCTGGACAACTCCAGATGGGGCTTATGATGAAGTAGAAAGAATGCGTATCCAAAACTCAGGAATAACGCAATTTTTCACAGGTGACGGAAACTCAGGAATCGCAGAGTTTCATACCAATTCGTCGAGTGGCAGTGTTTCGGGTTACATCTCGATCCGACCCCAAGGCACTGCCAGAGGTTATATTGGTAATGGCACATCTTTACTAAGCGGTGCAGCCGATTCCGATTTTATAGTCCGAGGCGAGGTTTTTACCATGCTTAATAGCGGTGGTAATGCTCAAGTCCTTACGCTTACAGATACCGCCGATCTGACGCTTAACGGCAATCCTAGATCAACAAGTTATATAAACGGAAAGCTGGCAACAAACATCAATACGACTCGTAGAGTCGCGTTTTATTCTAATGGAAATATGGACGCGACATTTAGAGCGCAGGGGTCAAATTCTTGCTATTTAGGGATCATGGCTGGCGCTACCCGACTGAGTAATGATGCGAGTTATTTATGGTTTGGAGGTAACACCGATGCAAATGGCGGAAGCTGGTCGGCTTACATAAAACACATTACCGGCGATAACCACGCAAAAGGGAAACTGAAGTTTTTAACTTGTGATGGCTCGCTTTGGTACAACGCGCTAGAAGTAACAAATACTGGTACAGATAAAGTATTAACCAACTCAGGTGACGTTGGAACAATTTCAGATCAACGCTTGAAGAAAAATATTCAAGATTTAACGTATTCTCTTGACACATTTAAAGACCTAAAGCCACGAACATTTGAATGGATCAATCCTTCTGAGCATGAAGCAGGAACAGTCAATGGGTTTATTGCTCAAGAACTTCCAGATCCTTATAAATATGGTTACCAAGTTGAAGAAACAAATACTATTGATCAGGGCGAAAAAGTTGATAATCCCGATTACGACTTAGTGAAAGATACTAATGGTGAGGCTTTTGCGGGCAAGCTTGGGCAAAGTGACGCGATGTATGTGTCAATCATTCAACAACTCATAACTAAAGTCGAAACCCTAGAAGCAGAAGTCAAAGCCTTAAAGGAGGCGTAGAACATGGCACTAACACAAGCACCGGCTGAACTACTAAACCTTGATAGCGGGCTTACCATATCAGGCACTACGCCGTCTTTAACGATTGGGGACGCTGGTGCTGAAGATACCAAGATTGTATTTGATGGGAACGCTCAAGATTACTACATTGGTTTAGACGATTCTGCGGATACGCTGATTATAGGTAATGGTTCAACAGTAGGAAGCTCACCAGCTATTACAGTAGATTCTTCTGAAAATACCAATTTAGCAGGATCTCTTGTTATTCATGGTGATGCAGACACAGCTACAAATGCTCAAAGCGGTTCTGTGGGAATTATGCTATACGCAGATAGTGATACTGCTTATGTAACAGCTACGTCAAGCGGTAATAATCATCGTTATTTAGAATTAAGTGCTATAAATTCTGGTACGAGAAATGACAATCAGTTATTTCTGAGTTATACAGGGGCGGTAGGTATTGGCACTAGCTCACCAAGCAGACAGTTTTCAGTAGAAAACACTTTAGCAAACTCTGGTGGTGTAATTGGATTAACAAGTTCTGATGCTTCTACTTCTGGAACTCTAGGAATAATTCATTTCGGCAATAGCACCGATAGTTCTCTAGCTTCAATTAATGGCATTGCTGACGGTGCTACCGATTCAGGCAAGCTAGTGTTCAAAACAGAAGCAACGGGCGGTTCAATAGAAGAAAGGATGCGTATTGATTCTTCAGGTAGGGTTTTAATTGGCTCTGCCGCATCAAGAGATCAATCTTCTGTTGTCCCCTATTTACAAATAGAAGGTACTGACTATAGCTCATCTTCTTTAGGACTAGTAAGTAACAATAATGGTTCAACAGGATGCTTTATAATGTTGTCTCATAACAGAGGTAGTTCTGTTGGTTCTTCTACTGCTGTAAATAATGGAGATAGGATTGGAGGAATATGGTTTCAAGCTGGCGATGGTACTGATATAAATTCGTCTGTTGCATATATGGAAGCTAATATATATGGAGATGTTGGTTCTAACGATACACCGGGACTTCTTAAATTTGGTACAACGGCTGACGGATCAAACAGTCCTACAGAAAGAATGGCAATTTTACCATCTGGAGGACTAACCTTTAATGGGGATAGGAGTACAAACAACGCCCTAAATGACTATGAGATTGGCACTTGGACTCCAATTTGGCAAGGATTGTCATCAAATGGATCGACTACTTGGGCAACTCAAATTGGAAGTTATACAAAAGTTGGACGATTAGTAGTTGCAAGATTTTATTTTGGAGGTACATGGTCTGGTAATTACTCTGGAGGAATTATTATAAATGGTCTTCCTTTTACTGCTAATGATAATGATAGTTGGCAACCAATAGGAACTTACAACATAGACAATAATGGTGAGGCTGTTTATACAGCACAAGCATCAGGTCAAACATGGGTTAGATTATATGTAACAGGGACTGGAACATCATGGGGGCAATTAAACTGGAGTAACTCATTTGGATCTAGCGGCACAACTTGCTACCTCACAGGAACAATTAGTTACTTTACAGACCAGTAATTTCAAACTTATGTCTACTGGGTTGGTAGGCATGGACACACAAGGAGAATAAAATGGCTTTAGAAAAATCAACAAAACAAGACAAGATAGAAATAATAGACACAGGGGATTGGAAAAATATTCAAGTCCGTACAGCTACCATAGTAACTGATGATGGTACGGAGATATCCAGAACCTTTCATCGTCATGTAGTCGCACCTAACGATGATGTTAGTGGAGAATCAGATGAAGTTAAAAAGCTCGCAGAGATTTATTTTACGGACGATGCAAAGGCTAAACATAAAGCAGGTATGGAATCAGGGGGTCCAGCGTAAGCTTGGCCAAGCTTCTCAGGGATGATAATATTAGTGATTCGTAACTAACTAGGAAAGTTCTAATGGCAGAAGTAAATACACCTACTATCACTTTGGATGATGAGACTTACGAGATAGAATCTTTATCTGATAAAAGTAAAGAATTATTAGGGTTATACCAACAGGCTCAAAACGACATGGTTAGAATTCGTAGAGAAGCGGCAATAGCTGAAGTAGCTGTGAACAGTTTGGTTCAGATGGTAGCCCAGTCTATTAAAGAAGAGGGCGAAGAAACTGTAATTGAACCTGCTAGTGGCGACTCAGAGTCATAGTACTGATACACGCTTGGCTGCCCATGAAGCTATGTGTGAAGAAAGATCTAAAACGATCTTTAATAGGTTAGAAAAAATTGAAGCTTCTTTAGATACGCTTAATAAAAATATTTTTGTGGTAGCGTTAGCATTAATAAGCGGTATGGCAGGGGTAATTTGGGCATTGTTAGCGGGACATTAAATGACATACTTCAAGTTGGATCGTTTTTCTGGTATCGCTCCTGGAGTTTCTCCTAGATTACTAGCTGATCAATTTGGGCAGGTTTCTGAAAATATAGATTTTGAATCAGGGCGGTTAGTTCCAACTAAAGCCGACACTGATACTTATACTTTACAGAATGGTGCTCGTCGGTCGATTTATTTTTATCGGGATACGAACTGGTTTGAGTGGTCAGAGGATGGAGTAGACGTTGTCCCTGGTCCGATTGCAAACGATACAAATGAACGTCTGTATTTTACAGGTGACGACTACCCCCGTGTAGGTACAGTCAGTTCTATGGTATCGGGTTCTTCTGGTTATCCTGTAAACACTTATCGATTGGGGGTACCCGCTCCAAGTGCAGCCCCAGGCGTAAGTAAAAGCGGATCCGCAACAACTACTGAAACTCCTGAAACAAGGTCTTATGTATTTACAATAGTGACGGACTTGGGTGAGGAAGGGCCACCTTCTGCAGCTAGTGCAACTATAGATGTAACTAGCTCAGAGACAGTAACCGTTGCGACACCTACTAGTTCTAACCCCAGTGGGAACTACCTTCTTAGTGCAGCTAAGAAACGTATATACCGCTCCAATACAGGTTCTAACTTTACAGATTTTCAGTTTGTTGCTGAGATAACCCTTGCAACAACTTCTTATAATGATACTACTGCCTCTTCAGCATTAGGTGAAGTGTTGCCCAGTGGTACATGGATTGGCCCTCCCGACGATAACTCTTCTTTGTATCCTGATGGACCAATGCTAGGGTTAACTGCTGTAGGTAACGGTGTAATGGCAGGGTTTTCTGGTAAACGGTTTTGTTTATCCGAGCCTTACTTACCCCATGCCTGGCCTATTGATTACCGAATTACTCTTGAAGAAGACATTGTTGACATAGCTTCTACAGGGAACGGAGTTGTTGCTTTAACTAACGGCACTCCGTACTTTATTACAGGTACTGATCCAGCTGCTTTAACACCCGTTAAAATAGATATTGCTCAAGCTTGTGTAAACAAAAACTCAGTTGTAGATATGGGTGAGTACGTTTTGTATGCGGCCCCAGATGGGTTGGTTGCAGTGTCAGGACCGTCAGGAGAGGTCGTCTCTCGTGGATTAATTTCAGTTGACCAGTGGTCTAGTACGTTTCATCCCACTCTCATAAGAGCCTTTAGGCATGAAGGAACGTATGTAGCGTTCTATAACAATAGCGGAACTCTAGGAGGCTGGGTCTATGATCCAAGGTCTAGTGAAGCCGCGTTTTCAACTATTACTTTATCGGCCGAGATACGTGGGGGTTTTGAAGATCCTAAGTCAGGCCAATTGTACGTTATAGAAGGAACTAAAATACGAAAGTATAGGGGTGGAACTTCTAGTAATACTCAACGCTTTAAAACTAAAAAGTTTCTTACTCCTAATCCTACTAGTATGGCTTGGGTTTCTGTCCATGCTGATGCGTATCCTGTCGTAGTTAAAGTATATGCGGACGGTACATTGATCGCTCATTACACTTTATCTTTTAGTAATAATGTTTATACCCAGGCAACATCTACCCCTTCAAGTATAAGTAATGCATCTTTACGAGAACCTATTATGAGACTTCCTGCAACAGTAGGCCAAGAATGGGAGGTTGAAGTTTCAGGGGCCACAACAATTAATGAAATTTGTTTAGCTCAAAGCATGGACGAGATTCGTGGGCAGTAATAGTAATATACGTACTAACGATCCTACAAAGATACCTGCGTTACCAAGGATACCAGCTGATACCCCTCCAGCTTTACGTAAATATTTAGAGCTTTTAGAACAAACAACTAGTATACGTTTAGGTAGACGAGGCGATCCTCGTGATCGTGCAATTACTCTGAGAGAATTAATTGATAGTGGTCTGGCTAGAGAGCTAGCCACTAATCCTTTTGACCCAAACAAGTCAGGTAATTCAGGTTTTGTTCAACCTGGTACAGCGTTACCTGATCTAGCAGTGCCTCCTCCCGTTGCTGGATTTGCTGCCGCAGGTGCGTTTAGCACAATCATATTGACTTGGACTTATCCTAGTTATTCAAATCATTCTCATACAGAAATATTTAGTCATACTTCAGACTCTATTGGTGACGCTACATTGGTGGGTATACAAACAGGCCGTGTGTTTACAGACCCTGTAGGGTCAGGTGTTACTCGTTATTACTGGGCACGACATGTAAATACAGATTCTGTAGTGGGGCCGTTTAATGCAGCGGCAGGTACAGTGGCTAGTACAGCTACTGATGTTGCCCATATGTTAAATGTTTTAAGTGGCGCGATTACATCAAGCCAGTTGGCAACAGCTCTTTCAGGTCCAATTGGAAACTTGCCTGCTAATACAAACGATGCTATTGCATTAGCGCAATCTAAGATAGATGTTTGGGGTAGCACTACTGCTTATGCGGTTAATAAAATTGTAAGGGCTGGTGCAAGTGATACTAAATTGTATATTTGCATACAAGCCGTGAGTGCTAACTCAGGAATTGCATTGTCGAACGGTTCTTATTGGAAGTTGTACGGTGATTATGACGTATTAAAATTAAGTACTGATACTGCTACTACTGCAATAACGGCTATTAATACAATTTCTAGTAGCGGCAATAGCGCCGCAGCAACTGCTATCCGCGCTTTGAATTCAATTCTTTACGAGAATGCAGCAGGAACGGGTAACCCGAGGGTCACTGCAACAAACCTTAGTACAATGGCTACGGTTGTTTTAAATGACGCACAAAATGGAGCGAGAGCTTCTGCAACGCAACTAGATTATTTAAGCGCTAGTTATACTAATCCAACAACAGGTGCTTCTAACAATGTTACTTTAGCGCAAGCGTTAGAAACCTCTGCAAGTGAAGTAGATGGTTTGCGTGGGCAATATACAGTAAAGATAGATACTAATGGTGCTGTTGCTGGGTTTGGTTTAGCTCAAACAACAAGTGCTGCTGGCAATATAACAAGTGAGTTTATTGTTAACGCGGATCGTTTTGCAGTTATTAGTAGTGGTACTACTGTTACTAGCCCGACAGGTTCTCATAATGCGAGCGTTCCTTTTACAGTTGTAAGTTCTCAAACAACTCTTAATGGAGAAACAGTTCCTGCTGGCGTGTATATGGAAGATGCGTTTATCAAAAACGGATCACTTGTAAGCGCCAAGATTGGTACTCTGAATGCCGATAAAATAACCGCAGGTTATATTGCATCTGCGCGTATTGCGGTGAATTCAATCGATGCCTCGAAGATAAACCTTGATAACTCAACAATTACATCAGTAAATATTGATGGTGTACCTACAGTTATTATCAAAGATCTAGGAGTTGGTTCGGCCAAGATTGCTAACGGCGCTATTGGTGATTTACAAGTTGGAACGCTTACAGTTTATGATGTTGCTGGTTCAAATACGGTTGGAAAGGTTGCTGCGTTTGTAGATACATTTACTTCTACTACTGCTTACAATACAAACTCAACTACAAACATGAGTTACGCATCAACAGTTTCAGATTGGACAAGTGGGAATTATAATAATCCTTGGCATTATAATAATAGTGCTAGTACAACCATGCCTGGGTTGTTAATTAATGGCAATAGTTCTGGAAATAACTTTACCTTGCCTGTTGCCACTGAGGTAACAGTTCAATACGGCTGTCATCCAATTGGTATATTTAACGGGGATGAGTCTTCATTTTGCGTGATGCATATGCAAAAAGACGATTCTAGTATTAATAATACAGGAGCCTATTCCACAAGCTCACAAGTTTGGGATGGTACAACTTATTTCGAAGGATCATCATTTGCTGCGAACCCTTTAATGGGGACTTATACCGCAACTCTTGCTGCTGGTACATGGTATGTTTGGTTATACGCATGGAGTCGTAAAGCAGATGTACCATCTGGCGGATCGCATGGGTTTAATGATGGGCATGTAATTGTCCAGGCGTTTTATAAATGAACCTTAATTCACCGCCATTTAATTTTTTACAGGATCTACGGAACACCCGTGATGCTTTTCTTAGGGAATCTGATTGGACTCAGGTTCCAGATTCTCCGTTATCAGATAGTAAAAAAGCTGAGTGGGCTACCTACCGACAAGCTTTACGTAATATGCCTTCGACCTATGCGTCTGAAACAGATCCGTTAAAGGTAGAGTGGCCTGACAAACCAGAGTAGTAAGTTTCCTCGTCGGCTTACAAACAAGGAATATTTCTCATTGATGAGACGAAAGCGTTTGAAGTACAAAAAAATGGGGGTGGTGAAGTGCCAACAATTATGATTGAAGATATAGAACCAGGGATGACTGTTACGGTCATATGCGATAATCTTCATTCTGTAAGTACAGATCCTGAACCCGATCCTGGAATAGAACATACAGAAGTTAAAAGAAAAAAAGTAAAACTAGTAGGAAAAACCGGAACTGATGATGACTGAAATATCTACTGTACCAAATCAATCTTATGTATCTTGGAAACAAGTAGCGGTTACTAAGTATGAAAAGTTAAGAGGCGTGGAAGACGATGTGCCTATCAAAGAAGTTGTGGAAACCATTAAGCCGGTTTTATACATAGCTAAAAATGGTAAGGTCGAGATCGAAAGCCAAGGCATAACTCAAAACATAAATATATTAGCTTAGGTTTTCTTCTCTTTTGCGGTAACGCATTGGAAAAAAGCTTCAAGCACTTTCCCCCTGATGTTAAGCATTTCGTTATGCACAACAATACCTTCTTTAGTGAGGGTTTCAATTTGACTAACCATCAAGTCTTGATTTTCTATAGCTTGTTTTAGATTTAATTCATTAACTGCTAGTTTGGCCTCGAGATTTATTTGTTCTTGTATAGACTTTTCTATTTCTAAATGGAACTCGTTAATCTCTTTTTGTGTTTTAACGTAGTAGGTTACAAATGAACTTAAAGTAACGAGTAAAACTACAGCTAAGATTGTATTGATGTGTTGCGCCTTAATCATTTTTCCCCCAAAGATATTCTAAGGCCATAAGTTGAAGACAGATTAATAAAGCCCAACAGGTAAAGAAAGCTGTCAATCCAAACTCCTGGTAGATGTAATAACTGTACCCAAACAGCAAATAATATTTCATTAGTTGCCCTCATTAAACTTAATAGTTTAATAGTAGTTGAATCAATTGCTTGTATGTACTCTTAATCTATGAAGAAAATTAAGATAGTGAGACAAGACTTCATTGATTCTCTTTCTGATTTGGCCCTTAACAGGGGCAGGATTAGCGCCTGATGCTACTATTCACCTGGCCATCACTTCTCACTTTTACACAAACCTATCTTTTAGTAGTTTGTTCTTCTATGTATGAAGCTACTAAATGCGTAGAGAATAAGTACTTCTTACCTAGTCTCCAGTATGGTATCCCTAAACTATCTTTATAAAGTTTATTATAGATAGTTTGTTTGTTACTTTTGGTTAGGTCCGCCAAATCTTCGACAGTCATAACCATGCCGTATTTATTCTCCAGGGCTTTCTGCATTTGCCTTAGCTTCTAAATGTTCTATCATCGCAGTTAAATACCACCCTGCTTTTTTGACGCATACTAATTGTTCAGGGATTACGTTGTACTTTGAATCCCAGCGCCATAAGTATTTTAATATGTTCCCTTTCAAGTAACCTAAGTACGCTTCTTCAGTCATACTTTCTTTTATAGCTTCTATGGCTTCAATGTTGCCACGCTTATAGTGGTCAGGATTGATATTATCACGCATCTTCATGTCTCATTTTCTCCATTCCTTTCTTTGAAACATTGCCTTGGCCCCAGGTATCTGTTTTCAAATGGCATGTGCCACACAGTACCATTAGATTTTCATGTCGATTGTCTCTTCTGTTTCCATTGACATGATCTATTTGAAAAGCTTTTGGATTAGGGTCTTTATATCCGTTAAAGGCGTGACAAGTGGTAGCTTCGCAACGTAATCCTCTACGATCCAAAATGTACTTCCTCATTGCATGACTAAACTTAGTATCAAGTTTAAATTTGCTCTCGAGTACAAAGTCTCCTTGGCATCTATTAGAGCAATAAATTCCTTTTTGGTGGTGGGGGCTGAACTGAAATTCTTTACCACAAGTTCGGCAGTTTGCGTTCATTGATTGTTCTGTAAATCCAGTTGGATAATTGTTTTGTGTTGAGAGCATCTTCAAAATCCTTTTGAAATAATTCCTGGTGCCATTTGCTGCCGGTAAGAACAATACTACCGGATGACGATCCAATTATAACAGCGACTGCTACATTATAAAGGTGCATTTTATCAAGCCACTGTAGCTGTAAAGCAGACAAACCTGTTTTTATTAGGGTTGTTTCTTTCTTTGGTAATTTTAAATATTTGTATTCAACAAATAAAATACGAGCGGGGCCAGCATACATAGCATCTGGTACCCCGCCTGTATAAGTGTCGTGAATTTTCCAGCTGAAAGTATCAGCCGGTAAATGACGATGCACAGATTTTATAAACCCGTGCTCGTTCATTATTCACTAGGCGTGAGAATCATAAACAGCTTCCGCTGCCTTATAATCTTCTTCTTGCGCCCAACCTTCCCAGTCGATCTTAATATTAAGATAGGTTGCACCTGCCCGATTTTCTACAGAAACAGTAGTTAGTTTCCATAGACCGGAAAAACGATCACCACCTTTGCTAGTAATCTGAGTGTTCCAATTCTTAGAAACACTTAGCTTTGAATTAGCAAAGTCGAATATCGCAGGCAAAGAAAGCACCCCAGTTTCTGGATTCTTAATCATCATAAGATGACTATGAGTTTCAGAAACTTGGAACTTATCAGGTGAGTCCTCCTGTTCCTCTACAAGTGCGTTAGCTTCAGCCGCAGTATCTTTAGTACCTATGTAACCTCCACCAGCTTCACGAGTACGCCATACAACGTGATCGGTTTTGAAGTTGACACTGACCACATATAGCTCCTGCCCTAATAGTTCATTACTGATACTGTTAATAAACATACCAGGCTCTGCGCCTTCAATATATTTAGGGTGGTGCTTGTCCACTTCATCAGACATCTTTTGAAGCTGCTTGATCCGTGGTATTGCTAGGGCGCTAGAAACATTTTCGTTTCCTCGATTCCCTGGTTTAATGTAATCAGGTACATTGCTGCCTGACAGTGCTAGTTGCGTTTTTTCATTCGCCATTGGTTTACCTCTGGGTTATTGTTAAAGAGATCGAAAGTTTAGTTTAGTAAGCTCACGTGTCTGTACCCCTGGCACTTCCTGTGTTTGGGACAGCTCTCTAAAAGCTGTAGCAGACACGCGCTTGTGCAACAGTTCAAATGCTTGATTGTTTGAAATGAATTCATAGAATGCATCCCAATCAGTTACATCAGGCACATTTTCTGTTGCTACGGAAATGGTAGCGCTTTCGTTAGCCATTCGTTTCAGGCCAACCTCTTCCATTTCTCGTATTAAATCACGGGCGATCTCGTCTTCCCGCTCTTTAATTTCTTTGAGTTCTTGATTTAGATCTTTGATCTGTTGTTTAACTGTTTTCAGTTCGTCAATTTTTTCGTCAAGCGTCATGCTATTTTCCTGAGTTTGTTTAAGTTATTGAGTATGGTTAACAACTCTTCCATCCGTCCTAGTTTACCCTCGAGTTTGGCGTACACATCAGGTTCCCATGTACCTTCTGCAGCAATACGTATTACTTCTGTACGTTTGGTTTGCCCAGCTCGATAGATGCGGCGATTAAATTGTTGGTAGTGTTCAGCATTGTAAGTAGGCGAGGCCCAGATTACAGATGTTGCTGTAGTCATTGTTAACCCATGACCTGCAGATTGTGGGTGGCAGAACACGACTTGTAATTGTCCTGCTTGCATCCTGTCTACAGTTTCATTTCGTTTATGTGGTGCTGTACTACCATCAATGACACCGTATTTAATTTTTCTTTTTTCACATTCTTCAACCATATGGCTTTTTTCGTGGCTCCAGTTAAAGGCCACTAAGCTATGGGGTCTTTGCTGTACAAGTTCCAGGACTAAGTTGTATCGATCTTCATGAACTCCAACTATGTTACCTTCGTTGTCGTACAATGCCCCGGTACACATCTGTAAAAGCTTCTTAACTTTAGCTCCAGCGTGTACAGCATTTATTGTTGCTTTGTCTGTATGTAATACAGAGTCATTAACCATATCTGAATATTGGTCCATCACTTTCTTAGGGAGCTTAGTTGTTAAGGTAGATATAGTTTGTTCTGGCATATCAATACATTCTTCTAAACTGTATCGAATGTTTATATCTAATAAGGCACTTGCTACTATCTCTTCTGCATCGTCCCTGTCTACCCATTCATTAGCAAATCCATTAAATCTGCTGGTACATACTGCATTGCGGAATGAATAAAACCTTCTGCCCAGGCGTTCACCATCGTCAATAAGATAAGCTGGATGCCAAATATCTACAATTGAATTACTGTTAGGTGTACCTGACATACCAATACGGTATTCAAAATGCTCCATGATCTTTGCGATTGCTTTACTACGTTGACTATCTTTATTCTTGAACGCAGTAAACTCATCAATACAAACAGTATTGAACTCTTCAAGTACTCCTGGATTTTTAATTATCCATTTAACTGCATCATGGTTTGTAAGAACTATTGGTAGGCTTTCTTCAAAAGCTTTCTTTCTATTCTTTGCGTACGCAATAGAGTATCCCAGGTTAGGTTGGAACTTCTCTATGTCGTCTCCCCAACTAGCTTGCAATATGGAAAGAGGAGCGATGACAAGCATTCGCCCTTTGTCAGAAGGCAGATCTGAATAAGCGTCTATAACGCTGCGGGTTTTACCTGTTCCAGGATCTGAAGTGATTAAGCATTTGTGTTTGTTAAGAATGAATTGAGTTGTTTTTGTTTGGTGTTCAAATGGTTTTAGCATAGTTACTTTGTTAAAGTTAGAAATCGATTCTACTATAATCTATTATATTATAGCAAGCGTGAGTTTGCTTTTTTCTTAGCAGTCCTCACATTTGGTTCTGTTAAAAATATATCATTGAGTATTGCTTCTCTCATGAGAGCTTTTTCAGAACGGTTCATAGGAGTTAAGATAATGATGTCGGACTTCTGCAATTTGTACGTTGACCAGTACGCACCTTCAGGCGGTTCAGTTTTTAAAGTAAACTCAACAATTACTGGTTCCCCCGTTTTAGGGTCATCGTATCCGTAATACATTTGCATTTGGTCTTACCTTTGTTATTCATCTTTCTTTGTAAAGTGTTTTTGTTTTAATATTTTAAATAGTTCTTCCTTTTTAGCAGCTTTGTCTTCCGACTTCCACTGTACAAAGTCAGATAACTCTACGCCAAATGCATCGCAGGCACTTTTTATAAAAGGATTAAGGTTGTCTATTTTCTTTTGTATACGACGTTTCTTCAGCTCGTCGGTCATGTTTCCTCCTGAAAACGGCCCCGACTAATTTGCGCTTAGGGGATGGGGTTGAGAGAGTAAACTAGTCAGGGCCGTAGAGCTTTTAAGAGACTCCCCATGCACACTCTGGGAACTCTCCTTTCTTATATGAACACCATTTACAGTTATTCTTACTTGGTTTAGGTTCATAGTCAACACAAGTTGTCATTGCTACACCTCGTTTATAGAAGCCTGGCGCAAATGTCATAGCTTCTTCACGAGTGAATTGCTTCTTAGTTGTTAAACCTTTATCTAAGTACCATAACTCTGTCTGTACAAACTGTAAATCTGGGTACCTGAAGAATGTACCTATTGCATAGAGTAGACATTGTTGGGAATGAGTAATCTCGTTACCCCATTTTTGCCCTGTCTTATAGTCTATTACTCTTGCGGAGTTATCATCTTCTTGTACAAACGCATCAAGTTTAATACGTGCCCAGGTCTGAGGAGTCATCCAACCTACTGGATTCCAGTCCAGGTCGAACCCCCATTCGCCTTCTAGTTCAACCTTTGCTTCTGCGAATAGCTCACGCAAGGTTCTGAACTCAGGTTCAAACTTCTTTAAGCTGTCAGGCATTTCTCCTAGTACAGCTTTTACATAGTCTTCTGCTTCCTGGTGTATCATAGTGCCTCTGCTTGCAGCAGGGCTGGAAGGTTCAGCTATTTTTTTAACCCGACTTATATAAGTTCTATATGGGCACTCTTCAAAAACTTTTAGTGCAGAGTAAGACCAAGCGGGTGTTAATCCTAACTTGTCTGGTTTAATAGTAAGCTTCTCTAAATCAGGTCGTTCGTCTTGGGTTAATTGCATATAGCTAACCCTCCTTAAATCATTTAAGCGACTAGTGCTTGTTTATCTTTGTCAGAAAAATAGGTATCTACTAACTCTCGCTGTATATCTTCTTCCACTTGCCACTTAATTTCAATGCCTCTTACTGCATTGGCATCTCTGCCTGCCGCTATCTCACGCTTACGTACTTTAGCTAATCCGTTACGTCCTAACCGTTTAGAAAACTCTTTAGAATTTATGCGCGGTGTTTGTTCTGTTAACGCATGGAACACTGTTCGTAAATGTTCAGAAGGTATAATTGAATATTCTTGATGGCAGTTAGCTATCCAGTTCTTTACAAAGCGTTGAGCATTCATTACTTCACCACTACCCATTAGAGCTGAAGCATCTATCTGAAGTACATCAGCAAAGAAACCAACGTCTCCTTCTTTAATTGCCTGGCAGAATTCTTCAAAGACAGACATAGATACATGTCGCATCTCTGATTTAGCATCGTTGTTGAATGAAGTTCTTACTAATCTTTCAACTACTTTGTATGTGCTCAATGCACCGGCAAAGTATTTCAATTCTTCTTCTACTTTGTCCAGGTTGTCTAAGACTTCAGGATGAGTTTCTTCGATCTTGAACTCTTGTCTAGGGGCTATGTTGTATCGTCTATCCCCATCTTCAATCTTTACTGCATCAGGTCTATTGGTTAAGAATATAAAGTTAGTAAAACTTTTTATCTCTGCCTGGTTACTACGCATTGCACGGATCGTCATTGTGTTTTCTGTTATTTGATTCTTTAGTTTGTCTGCAATTTTTATGGTTCCTTGTTGAGCAGAACCCATATGGAATTCATCTACTATAAGGAACAAGGCAGTACGCATGTATAGGTTGAATTGTTCTTCGATATTCTGAAGAGCTTTCATCGGTACGTGCGCTTCACCAAACAAAGGTCGTAAGATACGGGAATAGAATAAGCCCTTACCTGTTCCTGGAACTCCGGTTAGTACCCAAGCTGTTCCTGCTTTGCGTTTGGTTTGGTATATGTAGGCAAGCCAATTTACAAAGCGTTCTAGTTCTTCGTCCCCATTGCCCAGGATATGATGCATAAGTGTGTATGTTATTGGGCAAATGTCCTTTAACTTTATGCCATCGCCTAAGGTCAAAGGTCTAGGGGGCGGCACTGCTCCTAACATATGAGCTGTCTGCCTATACATATTTATGTAATAGGGTGGCGACTCTAGTTGTATAGGTTCTTTGTCCTGGGTTGGATCAAATATTACGCTGGCATCTGGAATAAAATCTGGTATTGGTCTGCCATGGCTTAGCATAAAGGATTCAATAGACCCTTTAGCTAAAGGTGTTAAAGGAAAGTCATCAGAGAATTGGCTAAGATTAGGATCAAAGACACCACAGTAATAGATGTCAGTATAGAAATCTCGTATGGCTACTGGTCTTCGTGCTTGCCCTGATTCGTTTATTTCATCTTCGAACATTTCAAAGATACTTAGATAGAAATCAGGATCTGCTTTTTCTATTTCAAAGATAGGTTCATCTTTGAAGTTGTACATATAAGTCGGAGACTGAAGGTTAAAGTAATAAGCGTTACTGTCTCCTCCGTTTATATTGCATCGAATGAACGGAGAAGAACTGTCATCAGATACACTTATAGAAACTTTGTCTGGGTTAGTAAGGATCTCTTCGTTAGCGTAACCAACCTGGGCTATCTGTATACGTTCTTTCTTGGAAGACATTCCTGACACTTTACGTAGTTCATTCTTTTTGGTTCTTGATATTTCAAAACAAACTTCTCGACTAATGCCTCCCATCAAAGATGCAAGGTCTAAGGTCTCTTGTTCTTTATTTATTAGTGTTGTTCTATCTTCATCATCTGAGAATGGATTGGTTGCACTCTTTGTAAAGGTAGGCGGGGCAATAAAAATTAGTTTGCCGTTGTCTGCAACTGATGTATCTAAAGCATATTTTAACGAGTGCCCGTTTACAGATAGTTCTATCTGATCTTCAAATAATTCACACGTATGGTTAGTGTGCTGCAGCCAAAGTTTAAGTGATTTGGGTGGCATAGGCACAGATAACATAAAGAACATATGTAAAGAATAAGTTGGTTTTAAACCAAAGGATGAAGAGGCTTGTACTATATGGCTAACTTTCTGAAGTGGTTCAGGCAGTTGGGAAAGGATCATATTAGATATATGTTCCACGTGGAGCTTTGTTAATGCTCCATTGTTTGAGGTGACTCCGAAAGCCATTTGAGGTAGCGACAAGTTGTCTATATCTAATACCAACAAATCACTGTAGGCATTACGATCTGTCTTGCCTTTTCTGGATTCGTCTTCTAATTCTTTTTTGAGAGAGCCTTTGAGTAAACAATGGCCTTTGGTCGATTGGTCTTTAAGTAATTCAAATAGTTCATCAATTGTTTGTATTTCGAAATGGTGGCTACTTACTTCTTTAACTAAAGGGTATGGTTTAGAACCATCCTTACTGAAAGTTTTGGACAGCGACAGTCCATTACTCGCAGATAAAAAGTTTAACTGCATTCCATCCTCCTAAATTAAACGCGGCTGTGGATCTTAGCGTTGGTCGTTTGTTGGGTCAACTCTTTGTCGTTCAAGTCGTTCAATCTTTACTTCTTCAGGAGCTTCGAAGAGTAGACGTACTTGATTTCTATCTATACGAGCGACAGTAATTAAGACAACTGTATCTTCATCTAATTGTACAGTTACCTGGTCATCACGCTTTCGAGTTAAGACTAGTCGGCTCATTTATTTACTATAGCACTTATCCCATCCACCTTCTGCATCTAAAGGTAAGCCTAATGCCCAAGAAGGTGATTGTGTCATGGTAAATAACATGCTATCCAATTTCTTTTCTGGGTTGTTTTCATCTCCAATGGCAATGATCTCATCATGGACTGTAAGCACAACTTCGAATTCTTCTCTCTTTTGTATCTCTAGCATTTGATCGCATATAACTATTCTTGCTAGAGCCTGGATAATATTCTCTGTGATTTTCCCACCATATGTGTATTCAGTTTTCTTATTAGATAAGTATTGTAGTTTGCCATCGGGTAGGAGTTGGAGGTTATGGTATTTCAGGGCCATACCATTAGGTAATAGTATTGAATTAGGTGCAGCTTCCAGGCACTTATAGGTGTAACTAAAGCGATCTCCCTTCTGCAAACTTAGAGCTTGTCTCAGGATGCGCTCTGCCCTTTCCCAAAGTGCCGGGATAGCTGCGTATGTGCTACGGTAAGTATTTACTGCCGATAAACACTCTTCAAAGGGAAGCTCAATTCCAGCCGCTTTTAGTGTGGCTTTAAATTTATGCGCCCCCATTCCGTAGCCCAAACCTAGAATAGCAGTTTTTCCAACGAAGCGTTCTGTCTCATTTTCTTTTGTGATAGTTCGTCCATACAAATTACTTGCGAACGAAGAATATACATCTGCTCCATGTTCATAGAGTTCTATTAGATTATCCTGGTTAGCCAACCAAGCTAACATCCTTGACTCAATGTTAGATAGATCAGCTACATACATTAGTTTCCCTTCCGGTGCTTCAAGTACTTTACGTAACTCACTGTTTCTCGGTAGGTTTTGTAGGTTTATCTTTTCAGTACCTCCAAATCTACCTGTATGTGCTGCATAGTATTTAAGAGGGGCGGGGATACAGCCCTCGGCATTAGCGCTATCGATAAAGCGTTGTGCTCGTGTCTCATTGAGACGACTTTTAACTGCTTCTCGTCCAGCAAACACATGGGCATACTCTGGGTGTTGCTGTTGCCATTGCCGATAGGCTGCATCGTTTTTACCAAAGGCAGGGATGGTCTTGCCTGTGGTAGGACTGGTCTTGGTTGGTATGACCAGCCCCTCCCCTTCCGCCCAAGCGGAAAACTTTTGATTACTTGCGAGTACATCGCGTTCTAATCCAGAAGCTTCGATAGCTTCTTTACTTTTTCTTTTTTCGTTTTCAAGAAATTGCTGTGTCTTTGGTATGTTAACTTTGATCTTGGGTTCACAGAACATACGAGTTGTCATGTCAATGATCTCGTATTCTTTTTCAGGTAACTCCAGGCACAACTTCATGTATATTGCATATGTTAGGTCAACGTCTTGTATGCAGTAGCCAGCAAGTGCTTCTTCAATGTCGGGAGGTAGATCATAAATACCTTTTGCATTTATAAGTTCTTCGCCTTTACGCATTGTAAAATCATCTGGGAAACATCTTTCTGCTGTGTGTTTTAGACTGGCGGATTGCCCAGGCCAAAGGCCCCTTGCCATAGCAGCAGTGTCTAAATAATAGTTAGGTTTGTGCCCATATAATTGAGTCAATAAGTAACCATCGAATGGTGTGTTGTGGCACAGTAAGTGTGCTTCTTCCCAATCTATATCGTTAAGCCCTACTTCTACTTCGTTCTCGTCAAACCATTCTGTTTCTTCGCCTTCGATTTTTATACCAACTCCCCACACTTTGAACAGTGGGTCCTTGATATACTCCATCACAGTAAGTTTTGTTAGGGAAACTTTGGTATCAAAGTAGGTTTCAAAATCGAGGGTTATCAACATCTTGTTGTTCCTTAGCATCTTGCTCTTGCCGATCAGCGTATACACTCGCTTCGATCTGCTGGAAGTTTTTGACTATGTCGTCATGTAGATCTGGCATTCTACTTTTTAACCATACAAATGTGTACTGCAGTTTTTCGTACGAGTTAAAGTCCTGGTTGAGATGTGATTCGATCTTCTTGGATTGCTCCAAGTATTCTTTTTTATCCATTAGTAATCCGACCTCCAGTATTCATTGTTGTAATCAGGGTCACGAACAGTTGTACGATTTATATCGTCACTTAGTGTGTAATCCTCTTCTCTGTAATTTAAGTCAAAGCTCTGAACAGTTAGTCCTTCATCAGCTCCTCTGTCGAAATACACTCTTATGCAGTCATCGTGTACTTCCCACTCTTCTACTTCATCTGGTGTTAAGCCGTCGGGAAGGATTATTTCGGTAGTGCAGTAAGCTGTAACTTCATGCTCTACTATAATAGTGCTAGATCTATTAGGTCTTTGCTCAGTAGTGCGGTTAAAAAATGGTTCTTTTGTTCGTTGAGAAGGCATGAATGTAGATTCGCAATCAGGACATACTAAAAATCCATCCTTCTTATTTACGAACGTATCCATGTCACACTCGATAAACATTTCTCCCATGTCGTAACCACATTCATGGCACATCCATTCTGTTGTTGGTTGTTTGGCTATTGTTCTACCCACATCCACCTCCTGTATGGAAACTTTTTGATTTTAACTAATTCAAGTTTTTGATGTCGCATCGTGCGTTTCATAATGAACAGTACAATAGATACGATTAGTCCACCGAATAATGCCGCCATCATTCCACTAAACGTACCGGCTAATGCAAGCATTAATAATGCAGTAATAACTATGTCAAAAAATATGTCGTAGTTTATTACTCTTCGTACACCAAATTTAAATAATAGGAATAACATTCCTGTTGCTGCTACAAGGCCAGCCGTTATCATTGTTTAGCCTCCTGTTCCATTGGAGTTAATAGTTGGTCCATCCTCTCTAATAGGGATTGGATGTTTGTGAATATCTCCAGGAGTTTCGTTGCTTCCTCCTCGTCCATCGTCAGCTTCAGTTCTAATTGTTTCATCTTTAACATCCTCAATTATTTTTCGTATAGTCAGAAATGTGACTATGAATTCGACTAGCTTCATAAACATATTTAACCTGCTTGTTGTTCTGAGTCTTCAAGTTGGCGATTAAATTCCGCCGCACTCCGAGTTTGTCGGTCTCTGTCCCACCATCTTTTCCAATGGCATCCTGCACCGTCTTGCGAATCGACTTGCTTAATGAACAATTCAAGGACTGTTATTGCTAAAGGTATGTCGAGTTCTGTGATGGCCTCTGCTATGGGAGCATCGAAGTCTCCGAAACAAGGTCGTGTTATATTTGTTTGATGAGGATGTAATTGACCTCGTGATACATAACCAGCTATACGATCTGTACTATTTACAGCTCGGAACCTAACTTCAGTACTTCCATAAGGTAGGCGTGTCATATCAACATACATTTCAGGTATGTTGATAAAGACTTCTTCACCGAATTCTTCAATGGGGTAGCGTTCCCTGTCTAAGTTATTCACAAGTGCTCTAGTAGCTTTTGTTTTGATAGAGAATTTGTATCTTGAAGCGTTGTTGTATTCGTTCTCGAACTCTCTTATTTTGAGAGAGCCTGGGATATACAGTTCACTGTTGCGTAAGTTATGGTCCCAAATGTCCAGTGAATAGATAGTTGAATTCCGATTCTTTATTTCCAGACGGTCGATTTGATTTCGTAGATGGAATATTTTTTGTTTGCTGTTGGTAAGGTTCTCTTCTTCTCGAGCTATTCTATTCATCACGTGTTGTTCAGCATCTTCTATGGTGTCAAGAGTCCGCCTTAAAGTTGCCTCTAGTCCTTCAACTCCGTACTTATCTCCTCCTGCTAGCTTAGCTATGACCCAAGAAGTAGCAGGGTTCTTCTTGTGTAGCCTAGCTGCTTTTACTTGGCGTCGTGTTTTGGCCAGTTCGATTCGATATCTTCGTGCGTCGTTATACGCTCGTTCTGCTATGCTTTCCTGAGTACAAAGTGTATCGCTTGCTTGAGCAATAGCCTCTGTATAAGGATGTACTTCAAGCGTCTTTATTAATTTACCAGGCATTAGCTGTTACCTCCTGTTAGGTGGTGTTGTCTGTTGTATTCTGATTCCAGAGTTTCTCTTTCTTCAATGTCCATGCCGTCTAACTCTTCTTGAGTTAGTTGAATGACGTCTCCGTCTACAGGATTTCTATAGACTAATTCATCAGTTCGGTACGGATCGTCCCAGTAACTACCGTAGTAATCTTCTGTAGACAGAAGAGAAGGAGTGGGCTGTCTGTTGTTGAAGCTTAGGCTTATCTGCTGCCCCAGCGCAGGCTTTTTTATGGGAGACATGTAACTCTTTGTTTGCTTTACGTTTTTCTTTATGAGTTTGTCTAACCTATCACTGAAGTTCTTATCTATAGGCAACGGCATAGGTCCGTTCCATACACATTGATGGGCACAGTTGTTATCTACATCGTATATATCAACCTTGGAGTGCCCGTGTTTGTTGTATATGCCACGAATAAATAACTTGCAGCCATTGTCCAGGAACTCTTCCACTTGTACTTCGTCCTGGGTCGAGGGGCTAACGCCCATGTTTACATGTGAATGTCCCCAATAGATAAGCTTCTCTGATTCTTTACCTGATTCTTCCAGCTCAACAGCTAGATCACATAAAGTTTCAGCAGCTATATCTGTCTCGGCTCCATTTACCTTTTGTTCAGGTATATAGATATCCGTTATGGTGAATGAAACAACTTCGTCTTTGTCGTTTGTTTCGGTTTCGACAAGTCCAAGCCAACCAACTTCTGTAGATACAGAGTCTACAAGGTATCGAATCGTTGCCCAGGCAGTGTCTGTGTAAAACACTTTAGGAGGCTTCGGGTATTCGTATTCAAAAAGTTGTTCGGTCTCTGGACTGTCGGATGTGGTATCAAAACTTGCTGATTTTGATTTCATGTATTGTGTGTAGCTCATATCTGGTCCTTAGTCGAGAACATCATGGGTTTAAAGAACACATCTAATTGAGCTGTGGCACACCCGTCATCTAATAGGAAGTTCATGAACTCCCATACTGCTAGATTTGCAATGAGTGATGCAGTGGCTCCAACAGATATGCTGGTTCCACAAGGAGACATCTCTCCTTCATCGTCACTGATTAACGAGTCATACCACCTCTGCAATTGAATGCTGTTTATAGGGGAGAAGTGATATACATTTCCATGCGTTGATGCCATGCGTGTCTCAAAGATTTGAAACAACTCACTATCCGCCCCTGTTGATTGTGCACTTACGATTTGTCTACGTGACTTCATCGTGTCAGTGAGCAAGAAAAGAAAGCCATTAAACTTTCTTTGGTCAACTCGTTCGTTAATGAATTGCATTGGCAATTGATCTTCGGCAATACCTAGTTTCATAGAAGCTAGATGTTTAAGTGCCTGGATCTTAGGCATACCTATGTGTTGATGTAGATATGCCTGGTTAGCGAGGTTATGTCCTTCTACTTTATCGTAGTCGTACACACTGATGTTGGTCAGACCAAGTTCAATGAGTGACATAAACACTCTTGACCCAGTAGCACCTGCACCAATGATATGTATGGGGTAGTTGTTGTAGTCATCGGCACGGAATACAGAGTCGTGTCGGATGGTCGAGATTAAACTCATAGATCCTCCATAGTTAAGGGTTGTAGGGAAACCTTCTCCGCACAGAAGAAAGAAAAATTGGATTACCTGTGCTACACGACTATGTAGGAGCCGAAGGGGTAGCCAGGCTAGTCTAACTTCTGTACGAAGAAGGCGATTCCCATGCATCTAGCAATAGAGGGAGATGAAACCTCTATGCATGGGAAAAGAGACGGTACGGTCAGGTCTTAGTTACCCTTGGCACCTTGCGAGATAACTACTCGGTCTCCATCAGTCAGGGTATAACCCTGTTCGACGGTTTCAGCGCCGACTTTGATGGCTTCCGAACCAGTTGGCTCGATGCTTGCTGCACTAAGTGCATCAGCAACGGAAGCCCCCGCAGACAGAGCAACCTCTGTCACCGCACCTGGAATGCGGATTACTTTGACGAATATCTCGTCCATATGACACCTCCTGTGTCTTGTGGCTGGTTGAAGAATTCATAACTAAATGCCACGGTTTAGCTACGAACATTCCTGTTGAGGAATTCTTTTGCATCATCTAAAGCATCTCTCATGTCCTGAGTCATTTCTTTTTCAGGCACATCAGCTGTGATTTGCATCACTACATCTGCTAGTCGCAGTATTGCTTGGCGTTTTATGCGCTCGTTGCTAGCAAGTGAGCTATCTGATGAATCTAGTTTGGTTTTAAAATACCAAAGCATGTATCCGAAAGGATTGTTTTGTTTAGTCATGGTCACCTCTAGATTTTGTGCTGTCGTTTTTTGTTTGCTACTACAGATACAAGTTCTGCAGTACGCGGGAAATGATTTTGTATATCAGAGAGTGCTACGGAGTTAAGTGTTTTTCGTTCGCATCCTTCGTCTGTTTTGAACACTACTTCAACGTCGAAGAGTCCTCTTTCCATTGTCATCTCCTTGGGTTGTTGTTCGGAACTGCCCCGTTGCTGACCACAGGTGGGGCTGACCTGTAGAACGAGTGACTAGCTCGCTCTGAGAACTAAGAGTTTGGAGCGTTTCAGTCCAAAACTTTCTTGACCACGTCCTCAAGTTTCTTTGGTCCAGTATTCTTTGTACATTGTCTATGCGTTTTTGTTGGTTAGATGTCATAACTTTCTTTCTCCCAATGATCGTAAGCTTCATCTGGTGTTACGAAGGTTATTAACCTTTTCAGATAATCTAAATGTACCCATGGTTCAGTAATATCTCCAGTCTCTATTGCTGTGCCTAGGCACAACGCTTTGCCTGGTATGGGATCCGCCTTATGCTCAAGCACGAAGAAGTGTTGGTTCTCTCTATAGAGTCCTTCGTCTTCAATGTATAGAGTGTCCCAGTTACTGTTGATAACACACCCTTCTACTCGCTCGAATCCTAATGCTTGGTGTATGTCTTCCAGCTTGCAGTCAGCTGGCATGAGTATCGTGTCGATGGTTCTTTGGCTAGGGTCTATTAGAAATGCTTTCATTTCTTACCTCCCGTTGGGTTTTTGCTAGGACTCAAGATCATTTTTGTGGCATGGAATCCAGGCTTTGGTCTTTTGGTCAGACCAAATAATTTTTTCTTGACGTTCAAAGGTCTGTCGGCACTTACCCCGCCAGGGATTCTCTTTATTTTTCCTCCCTTTTTAATGAACTCTTTGACTTGCTTGTCGATGTCGTCAGAGTTCATTGCCTGCCTTCTTTATTTAGTATCATGGATAGGACTTGAGTACGACTTAACTGTATGCCAAGTTCCTTTTCTTTTTCGTTTCTGACCGCATCAAATTTTGCCCTTAAATCTTCGTTCATGGCTATATGAAACCTGTCGTTTTCACTTACTTCGTGTCTTGGTCGTCCTGGTCTAGGCATTTTTAGTCTCCATCCATTGTCTAAGGTCATTGGTATCTGGGGCACATCGTAAGAACTTTTCCAATGCCCCCCAGCTGTCACATGTGAACTTCACAACTACTAAGTTGTCTGCTGAAGTTCCTCCGCGTGGGTCATACAATATTTCTGCTTGATCCAACGCATCGATTGCCTGGTCGATGTTCTGAAAGTCGTCCATGTTTAGGTACAGTCCTGACATTCTCAGCCTCCTTTGTTTGTTAATGTCAATAATTTTCGTGTTCAAACACTGTTTTTCGTGTTCAAACACTGAGTGTCTACTCAATGTTGGGTACGGTACGGCACAACGTATCTCCTTCTGGGGAAAAAAATAGAGACTCTCAACAACCTAAGTCGTCGAGAGTCTCGTTGGGCTAGGGCCTATCCGTTATGCTCAGCCTTCAAGGTACGTAGGTGCGCAAGAACATTGGATGGCTTCGCTGCATTGAGCTGCTCTGCTATCTCGTTCATGTGGATCTCTGCATCTCCGTACGAGTCTGCTTGATGGACGTTCACCCACTCCCCGGACTCGCTGTCCTTGGATGATGGGTTGAAGAAGTGGAAGTTCCAGTCCCAGGTGATGTTCTGGTCTGGATCAAAGTTCATCATCATAGAGGTCAAGATGAAGAGCGAATTGTACTCTTCGGTGATAGTCTCTACGACATGCTCGGCTTCCATGCTGAATCCGAACTCTTCGACAATCTTCTCTGCCGGGTCAACTCCATAGATGGAAGACTCTGCGTCCATTGCCTTTCGATACCGCCGTGCTAACCAGCAGCTACGATCCATCAGTGTCTGGCAGAAGCTCAAGAACTGGATGGGTTTATACGATGGATTCTCATCGAACCCTGTCGAGAAAGCCTCGATGATCCGGTCCTCGATGTCTCCATCAAACTGGTTGATGTAGCGAGCCAGATTACCGAAGTAACCTTTGCTCTCGTTAGCAGTCAGTCGTTCGAACGCGATGTTTACGAATTGATAGGTCATGTGTTGGTACCTCCTGTACCTGTAGTTAAAAATATGTGAGCTAACTTATGCTAACTCACAAACGAAACCGACTCTTACGCCCGACTTTGGAGGGCGAGTGTGTCAAGTCTCAGTTCCTTCTCGTCTGGTGCTTCGAAGCTGAACACTTCATCGAACCAAACGGTGTCGGATACTAGCTCATCGTTATCGAAGTACGCTTTGGTATCGTCTTCGGGTGCGACCCAAGAGGGTCTGTTGAAATCTAATTCTTCAGGGTCAGCCTGATTCTTATAAGGGTAGGTCATTTACACTCCCGTAGTAGTCTTTTGTTTAAGGTCCTTTGCTTAGTTTTACGAATCTTTTTGTTGACTCGCTTCTCTCCCAAGCTGAGAGATTCGATGCTATGCCTGATCTCTTTCATCCTTACCTCCTCGTAGTCGGAACCAGATAATAACACCACCTACTAGTAGTAGGATTGTGGATATGTAGAAGGCTGCTGTTAATAGCCCAGCTAATACAGGTAGTAACAGTACTGCTACTGCTACTACCGCTGCGAACATGAGTATTTGTTTCATCGTCTCGCTTCCCTCGACTCAGTTAGTTTAGCTACACCAAATGTTGTACCGATCAGGAGCATGACCGGGAATACAAACATACCAAGTACAGTCACTATTACTTCGAATATGTTAGCTGCTCCTTGTATGTCAGCAGGTAGTATGGGTGATTGCATACCTATTTGTATGCCAATGAGTAGGGTTAAGGCTGATATTAGCCAGACACCTACGAGTAGGGTTAAGACACCAAGGTCTATGTATGTATATCTTTTAAGTCTCATGTTCGGTCTCCAAATTCTTGCTTGGCCCAGTCGATATGCTTAGATATATCAACAAGTGAGGGCCAAGTGGTTGTGTCATGTGCCATTAGTTTCAATACATCTTGTATTGTTGTGGCGGATTGTCCTACTCGCAGCCATGTGCGGATACGAGTAGGGGTTAGGTAGTAATACGCAATGATGAATGCGTAACGTAGTCGTACGGTCATAGTCATCTCCGGTTAGTGTAATCTGCAAGGCTCATCTGCGTAGTACGATATGTCGCACACTTCACAGTATGCTTCGTCTTCTTGAGCCTCCTTAATTAGTTTAGCTTGGTCGTCTTTGCGCTTTTGTTCTCTAGCGCGTTGCTTTATTTTGTTCGCAAGCTTTTCAAACGAGTCTTTGTCGTAAGGGTAAAACCCTTTAGTTCTGTTGGTCATGTTGCCCTCCTTAGGCAGATTGTGTGTCAGATATGGTCATGTGTGTCAGATTCTTTAGCCTGTGTGTCAGATTGTGTGACAGGTAGAAAAGGATCTAAGTTATTGATTCATAAATGAATAGTTAAATGTGTGTCATGTGTGTCAGGTTATTTAAGGTTCTCTAAAAAAGAACTATTAATCTTTGTCTAAGGTCTATTGTAAAACAAAGGTTGATTTACCTGGCACACATGGCACACAAGGTTAAGATGTAAGCAATTGTTTAAGGAAATCAAAAGCTTAGGTGTGTGTCAGATTCTAAAGTAGCAGTTGGCACACACGTGTCACACACGGCACACGCATGGCGTTGGTGATTGTTGGGGAAGAGCACCTCGTTAAGGCACAAGGAGCACTACGTTCCCCCAGAAAAAGAAAAAAATGAGGGGCTTTCGCCCCCCGGCCCTGCTAGTAGCGATGGTTGATGTATGAGTCTGCGTCTACGATTGCAGAGATTGCTGTTGAGTCTTCGATAGATTCGATTGAGTCGTCCATGTCCATTACCATGATGGTTATGAGGCCTACCATGATGTCGGATGGATTTTCTTTGGCGTATTTTAGTGCTTGGTTGCCGTATGTTTTGGCGGTGTCCATGTTGAGGTCGATGTCTTTTAGCTTTGTCTTTGCTTGGTGTAGTGCTGTTTGGGCTTTTGCTTTTAGTTCGTTGAGTTTCATTGGTTATTCTCCTTCGCATATGTAGATGTTTTGGTACGCTTGGTGTTGGCAGTTTAGATCTGCTGGTATGTCCTGAGACTGTAGGTCGTGGTTGGTTAGTGCTGCGAATATCTGAGTACTAAATACTACGATTGCTATTAAAGTTATGATGATAACGGGCTTAGGTATGTCGTTGAACATGTGATTACTCTCCTGAGTAGATTGAAGTTATTGTTGCCATCGCTGTTGGGCGAGGAGTGAATGCCTTACCGGAGTAGACATTGTAGATTGCTAGCATTGTTGCTGCGGTGTTGACCTTGTCTTTGGGTGAGGTCTTAGTAACCTTGGTCCATTTGGTGGTGTTGATAGTTCCGTGCTGTTTGATCTCGTGCATTAGTTTGGCCGTGGCTTTTGGGTTGGCCGTTAACTTGTTGAGCTTGTAGATGTTTCCGCTCTTGGATGTTGCGTAGATCTGAAGGGGGTTGAGGTTGCCGTACTTAACGCCGACGATTTGTGCTTGTGCCATGATTGGCTCCTTTTGTTTAAGATGCATATATAACCGACTCTTCGAGCGACCTTGGAGCGAGTGGTTAGAAGGATGCTTTCTAATACAAGGTTCCTGTCTCTGATTCGGAAACAAGGTTCCAGTGTGGGATCCCGGGGATGGGGGGTGGCTG
>Ga0315331_10000053_pt1 | contig 57102 bp, 83 predicted proteins | sample M160m34915metaG_FD_203456 | JGI IMG/M metagenome (GOLD analysis project Ga0315331, IMG submission 203456) | Ammonia-oxidizing marine archaeal communities from Monterey Bay, California, United States - M1 60m 34915 | ecosystem: Environmental > Aquatic > Marine > Intertidal zone | place: USA...
CAACACAAGATGAAATAGATTATTTTAATGAATCAACTAAATCTTCTGAAAGTGGAACATTAGTAAGGATTATTGGAAAGGAAGTTTTGAACTCAGCCCCAAAGGTGGCTAAGGCTAAGTTAGTAAAGGCCTTTAGTAGAAAGTTCCGTAGATATTTAATGGCTGGTAAAAATATGTATGTTAATAATATTAAAGTACCACCACACGATCCGATGTATTATTCTATCCCACTTGAATATCAAGGTAAAAAGCACCAATCAGAAATAATTGGAACGCTTGAATTTAATAACATAGAGTATACTGATAAGGATGGTAATCTAAAAAAAGATGGTCGTATAGTTTACACTGCGTACTCCGTATACAATCCCGGTGATAAGTCATTTGCTAGAAGTGAAAAACTAAATGTTACCAATCAAGGTATTTATGTAATGAGAAACGATAGAGAGATTATGGCAGGAACATTTTTAGATTTACCAAAGGTAACAAAAAATCCTGGTTATAATTACTTTCGAGCCGAACTTGAATTTGGTGAAGAACTCGATGAATTATTTCAACTCAATATACAAAAAACCAATATCATTATAGATCAAGGAATAAAAGACAAGCTTGTTAAACAAGTTAAGTCAGATATTAAATTTGTTGATGGTTTAGCTGTAAAGGCAAAAGAATCTAAAATTCAAAAGAATCCTAAAGACATTGAAAAGCTTCATAAATCTTTACAAGACCATGTGAATAGAAAAGGTAAGTTATTACCAAGAAATAAAAGAAAGAAAACTACTACAACAACAAAAAGACCAATTCCTGATCCTAATAGAATAATTAAAAAACGGAAACAAAAGACATATAAACATTTTGTTATCACAACTGATGATACAATGGGAAGTAGAGATGCCGCCCATATTGGTAGATTAATTGACGATAGTAAGGATTTGATTGAACTAACATTCAATACTAACCACAAACAATGGCAACATCTATTATTACTCGATGAAGCATCTAAAAACTATTATTACCTTGAATTATATGCCTTGTACAAAGTAAGATTTGATTACTTGGTAGATGAGCATGGTGAAATAGATTATGATTTAATTGGTATGATGGACAATGTAATGGGAATGACGACAGACACATTGTTAGATGGAACTAAAAAACCAAATCTAGCAGCTTAAATTTAGCAAAATAAATGTGATGTTTTACTAAAGTAGATGATATATATTACATATGAAAGTATTCGATGCTCAAATGAGGTCGATATCATAAACGAATATCAAGGTTCAAACGAAGTTGATATTCACCAAGTTGACTAACAAGTAACAAAGGAGAACAATAATGACTAAAGTTCTATTTAAGCACAATCTTCCCTTTTTCGATAGGGATGACTTTTTAACACCATTCGATAAAATGTTTGACAATCTCGTGGAAACACAATTTCCAGAAGTTGTAAAACAAGTTGGAGTGAAACCATATCAAGGTTCAGCTTATCCAAAGGTTAATGTATATGAATACGATGACAAGATTGGAATAGTAGCCGAGATACCTGGTTTGAATAAGAAACAACTTCAAGTAGATGTTGAAGAAGGTATATTAACTATCTCAGGTGATAAACATAACACCTTTGAAGATGATGGAGCAAAAGTACTCCGTAAAGAGTTAAAACAATCTTCATTCAAGAGGTCTTTCGAATTAGGTGAACAATTAGATGGAGATGATATCTCAGCTAATTTTAAAGATGGAGTTTTATCGGTAACTATTCCCAAGAAGGAACCAGTAATACCGAAGAAACATTCTGTAAAAATCTCGTAAATAAATAATTAAAAGGGTTCTACCGTATTTTTAGTTTCCACTATATCAAAACTTAAAAAGACAACCGAACCCTTTTTTTTATGCAATGAGTAAATTCAACCGATTAATTAGATTAAATAATATTGTATACGAGTGCTTAGGTGTTATGTCAGTAGAAAGTTCCTTAGAAAAGGGTACAGACTATTGGAAAAAGTGTTGGGGTGCTGATTATGTACTGAGAAATGGTAATGATTATTATTATTGTAGACTTGTAATTGATGCGGAATTTGAAGATATTTAAAAAAATACCTATTTATATGTATGTAGGAGATATAGTATATGTCAGATAAAAGATATTTTGAGGATTTAATCCGTAAAATGAAAGAGTTACGAGTTAGTGGTAGTGGAGAAATTATCGTAAATGATGATGACTCTATAAAATTTGTAGATACACAGGTACCATTTACACATAACGATTTCGCTAAATTAAGTAGTGAACAAAAAGAGGCGTTATTTATCTGGTTAAATAAGGATAATATACCACAAGCATAGTGAATGAGAAATTATTAAAATTACAACATAAAAAATTAGAACAACAAGTACTTTATTTACGAACAGAACTCGAAGAAACGCAGTGGATATTTCAAGATTGTTTAAAAGATTTTGATATTGAATTTAGAAAGTATTTTAAAGAACCTAATAAAAAACAAAAAGGTGAAGTAAATAGTAATTCCCCTACATACGACATCCCAGCAACAGATGTTAATTCGGTTTTTAAAAAGATAGCTAAACATACCCATCCAGACAAACTCGGAAACCAAAACTTATCAGAACAGGAATATGATGCCAAAGTTGATATGTATAAAGAGGCACAACAATCTGTTAAGAATAGAGATTGGTCTAAGGTGGTAGAAATAGCAAGGGAATTGGGAATAGATATTTCAGATATCACAGGTGATGATAGTGATTATCTAAAAGAGAGTGTTGAGAAATTACAACAAAAAATAAAAGAATTAAAGATGACTTACGCATGGAAGTGGAGTCATACAAAAGATAATGAGAGAGAAGTCATGAAAGGGATGATTTTACAATCTCTCGGTTTAAGTCAAATAAAGGAGAAATAAAATGACTACATCAAAAGAGATACACGCAAAAATAAAAGAACTTTTTGAGGAATTTGATACGAATCATGAGGTACATGCTGAAAAAGGTAACAAAGCAGCTGGTGGTAGAGCAAGAAAAGCTATCGGTGAGGTAAAGAAATTGGTTACTTTATATAGACAAGCTTCAGTATCAGAATCAAAGAAATAAGAGTATATATAATATTTATAGAGGTATAATATGTTACGAAAGGACACGATAGAAGATAAGCTCGGCCAACTACAATTAACCATTGATAGGTTGAGGTCAAGTTTGGTAGTACCACAAGATCCAGGTGATATTGGTACACCGATACAGACCGTAGTTAGAGTATTAGAGCAGGTTCAAAATCAGATTGACCAAATAGTTAATCTGATAGAGTTAGAAGATTAATTAATAACTAACGGAGATAAAGTGTGGAAACAAAGAATAGTAGGTTTTTTCCATATTTAGTTGGATTATCCGCACTACTTGTTGCGGGAAGTGCAGCTTTTTATTCAGTATTCGGTTTAAGTAAGTTATTTAGTGGAGCTACAATGGCAGTTATTATAATGGCTGGTTCATTGGAGTTTGCTAAATTAGTTAGTGCATCATTCCTATATAGGTATTGGGATGAGATAAATCGATTTATGAAAACTTATTTAATTATAGGAGTGGTAACTCTTGTGATGATAACGAGTGCCGGTATCTTTGGATTCTTATCCAATGCCTATCAAGGTGCTACGGTTTCATTCGAAAAAGAATCTACCGCCCTATTATATAAGGAAGATAGGTTAGACCAATTATCAGACGATAAGAAATTCTTAAAGGAAGAATTAGAGGCTGCTGTTGCAGAACTACCCGATAACTATCGTACTGCCAAAAGAAAACTCAGAGAAGAATATCAACCAAAAATAAATGATATCAATATTACTATGATGACACTTAAACAAGAGATTGGTGATTTAAAGATAGCACTTGTTGAAACGGGTGTTGATGTAGGACCTGCAATTTATCTCGCACGAGTATTCGACACGGATGTTGATTCAATCGTTAAGTATTTTATCTTTATGTTAATTGCTGTTTTCGATCCTCTTGCTGTAGTTTTAGTTATAAGTTATAACCTAACGCTACAGGTTAGGATAAGAGATGACGAGAATCAGGGCCCTGTGTCTGGGAAAAACGGAAAAACGGAAAAACAGAAAAAGAAACCAAAACGACTTGGACTATATAAAGAAGGTAAGAGTGTAATTGAGAAAGTTGTCAAGGAAACTTTTAAACCTGATAGTAAAATAGAAAAAAAGCATAAAGAGGTTATAGAAGAAGAACCAAGAGGTGGAATATTTGTACCTGAAAAAACGGTAAATACATCTGATATAGGTAAAGGTGGTATAGTAAATTCCGAATATGTACCAAAGAATAAAATATAAGTGAATTATAGCAATAAAGTTATGTATTCCAAAGGTTATTTAAATACTTATCAATGGAGATTTTCTTCATTAAACATTTCACATACAATAAAACCAGCGGACAGGCAGCTGACACACCTGTGAAAAAATGTGTCTTAACCAAAAAGAGGAGAACGTTAATGAATATACGTAATCTAACAATATCATTATTGATGACAACAGGATTGTTTGCACAAACTATCGTTGGGGTTGTTAATGGTGGTAGTGAACCATTGGTTGGAGCAAATGTTGCTGTTGTAGGAACTGATAAAGGTGGTGTAACAGATGAATCTGGTAAATACACTATCGATGTCGGAGCTGAAGGCACATACACATTAACTGCTTCATTCATTGGATATTCACCTTTAACATTGGATGTTAAGGTGGGTGATATAGTTGGAACACTCAACTTCGATTTAGAAGAAGATGTTTTAGCTATGACAGCACTTGAGGTCTTGGCTTCAAGAGCTGATGAAAAGACACCTGTCGCATACACTAATGTGGTAAAAGAAGAATTGGAATTTCGTCTTGGTAGTCAAGATGTTCCAATGGCTTTGAATACTACACCAAGTGTTTATGCAACTCAACAAGGTGGTGGTGCGGGTGATGCTCGTATCAATGTTCGTGGGTTCAACCAACGAAATGTAGCCGTAATGATAAATGGTGTTCCCCAAAATGATATGGAGAACGGATGGGTTTATTGGTCTAATTGGGATGGAGTTGCAGATGCAGCACAATCAATTCAGATGCAAAGAGGTCTATCAGCTGTTAATCTAGCTACACCTTCAATCGGTGGAACTATGAACATTATTACTGATCCTGCTCAACACGAGAAGGGCGGTAAGTTCAAACAAGAAACAGGCGCAGGTGGTTTTCTAAAAACTACTCTTAATTACAATAGTGGTTTGATTGGAGAAAAACTCGCGTTAAGTGGTACAATAGTACGAAAAACAGGTGATGGACTCATCGACAAAACATGGACAGACGCTTGGGCATATTATTTTGGTGCGAGTTATCAAGCTAATAAAGATAACCGATTTGAATTATACGCTATCGGAGCTCCACAACGCCATGGTCAAAATCTATACAAACAGAATATCGGTGCTTATGACGCTGAATTTGCTGCGAGTATAGATGGATATGATGAAACAGCACTTGGAGAAGATGGTTCGTTCAAAGATGTTGGTCGATTCTTTAATCAGAATTGGTCACCTATTAGTTCAGACTATAAAGGAAAGCAATATTGGTATATGTATGGTGATAAAACATCGGACAGATACAATCCTAACTTCCTAAATGAAAGAGAAAACTTCTTTCATAAACCATTGGTTAATCTTAACCATTTCCTAAATATAAATGAAAAACTTCGTCTTTCATCTGTAGCTTATTGGAGTGGTGGATCTGGTGGTGGTACTGGTACTTATGGTAGGATTCCAACTCTCGACGCCGATGGTGTTTTAGGGGGAGAAGATTATAAGTTTTATTATGGTCGTTCTCCTTGGACAAGAGATTGGAATACATTGGTTGCATACAACTCAGGTGACGCAGACACAGTTTATGTTGATAAGAGAGTTCTACCAAGAACTCATGGTGATGGTAATAATCAATCAGTAGGTATTCTTCGTAACTCTATTAATCGTCAAAATACTCTCGGTTTAATCTCCAAATTAAACTACGAAGTTAATGATGATTTAGAGGTTCAAGTTGGTATTGATTGGAGAACTGCTAAAATCGAACACGCTCGTGAAGTTCGTGATTTGATGGGTGGTGATTACTATATGGATTACGCAGATGATAACTACGCAGATGGTAAAAGAGTTGGTTTAGGTGATATCATTGCATACCACAATCATACTACGGTTGATTGGTTAGGTGGATTTGTTCAAGGTAATTATACTTTGGATAATTTAAACCTTTATGGTATGGGTGGTGTATCTAACATCAAGTATACTTATCAAGATCATTTTACGGTTGAGAACGAGTTAATTGAAGCACCATCAATCACAACAATTCAAGCAAAAGGTGGAGCAGTTTACGATATAGATGATAATGTTAGTGTATTTGCTAACGCTGGATATGTCGAAAAACCACCTATTATGGATAATGTGATTTACTTTGATGGTACGGTTGCACCAGATCCTGCTAATGAGAAATTCATTAGTTCAGAAGCTGGTGTTAATTTCAAATCTGATAAATTTGCTGTTAAGGCAAATGTATACAATACAGATTGGAAAGACCGAAACCTTACTAAATCCGTAACCACAGGACAAGGTGATTCAGGTGATACTGATGTTATCTTCCTTAGTGGTATCCATCAAAAACATCAAGGACTTGAGATAGAAGCTTCTTCACAAGTTCATTCAATGTTTAGGATAGACGCGGCACTTAGTTTTGGTAAATGGCAGTTCAATGGAGATGCTAGTGGTAATTATCAAGAAAACGAATATGATGAACAAGGTAATGTAAGTGGTTTGAAAACAACCAAATACAATTACGCACTTGATGGATTATTCGTAGGTGATATGCCTCAAACTTCATATGTCTTGGGTGGAACTCTAACTCCTGTTAAAGGACTTAGTATTCAAGCACTCTACAATATCTATGATGATAATTATAGTGATTGGAGTCCTGATTCTCGTGAGTATGATGTTGACGCAACAGACGATGATGGTAATTCAGTAGATGACGCAGATAGAGAACAAGTATGGATGGCACCTGGATATCAAAAAGTTGATATTCACGCTTCATATAAACTACCAACCGATTGGACTGGTGGATATGATGTGTCGTTGTCAGCACATTTGTTTAACGCTTTAGATGCTGTATTTGTACAAGATGCAGTAGATCACAGCCAATACAATAGTTATGGTGACAAAGTTCACGCAGCACACAACGCTGAAGTATTTCTTGGAACACCAAGATACTTTAACTTAGGATTGTCTGTTAATTTCTAAATAGTATAATTAAAGGGGGGTTTATACTCCCCTTTTTTTGTGCCAAAAATAATTAAAAAAAAGACTTGACTCGTATTGATTTATTTCGTATATTCCAGTATAAGATAAAGGGAATAAATAATGAAAACGGAAATAATAATTGAAATAGATGGTATAGTTAGAACAATGGATTTGGATGAGTATATAGAAATGGTTAGGGGTGGAAATCCACTTCATACAGTTAAAGGAGTTAAGTAATGACAAAAACACACGAGTTTATTTTAGGAAAGTATGATTCTTCAACAAATTATGAAGGACATATATTAGATGTTGAATATGTGGTATCAAGTGTTAGTGATGATATTAAGGTTGTAGATATGTGGAGATATTGGGATAGTAATAATCACAATCATTCAACACCTGATATGGATGAGATGATGAAATTAGATTGGTTGAGTGAAGATTTCAAGGAGAAGATGTTTGAGGAATTAAGACATATTGAATTTGGTGATTTTGATTTGGATAAGTATTGTGAAGAAAATCCTGATTTCGATGAAGCTATGAATGGGATGTATAATTAATGAGTTGTAATAAGTGTAAAAAAGTAAAAGCAGTTATCAAGTACAAAGATGGTAAATATTGTACTTGGTATTGTGCGAAAAAAAAGTGAGAAAAGACTTGACTTGTATTGGTTTTTCATGTTATATTCCAGTATAAGATAATTAAACAAAAGGAAAAGAATGAGAAAAGTACACAGATTTGTTAATAGTAAACCAGTAATAATTACCGAAAAAGGTATTCAATACAAGGTTGTTGATTTGGGTGGACATAAGATGAAGATTAGGATTAAATCAGACGAGGAAGTATCTCGTGATTCTAAACTATTTAAAGAAAGTAAGGAGAGTAAATAGTGATAAAAAGGGATAAAAATAAATTTAAAGAGAGGGTTGATATACTTCTCAAAAACATAGGTAAAGACTATGATTCTTGGACTGGAATAGAACCACTTCGTGAAATGGATGAATCATCTTTAAAGATTAAAAAAGAAAGTTCTGAGAGATTTAAAAAAGGACTTAAACTTTCGCATGGTAGGAAATACATCAAGGTTATGGAGAATAACAGAGTTTGGGGTTTCATCGCAGCTACTGATGGAATACTCAAAGGAATACCTTACAAATTTGGTGATGTATTTAAAGCAGCTTCTTGGAGAGCACCAGCAAAGCATGTTAGAGGTTCTGTATTTTTGGATAGGACAGATTGGTTTCATTGGACAGGACCGATGTACATATAATGAGTATTATTAGAAACCCTCAACCAAGAAAGAGAGAAATAAACCTTAATGGAACTCAAGGAAACGCTTACTTTCTTTTAGGAACAGCAAGAAATTTTGGAAAACAACTTGATTTGGATGTCGATAGTATTATCAAAGATATGGAATCAAGTGATTATGAACACCTTATCAAAGTATTCGATAAACACTTTGGTATGATTGTAGATTTAGTTTACAGGAGATAAAATGAAATATAAAGAAATATTAGATAAACTTTATGAGATAGAATGTCAGTTAGATGACGCTATGAATACTCTACCAGATTATAACTCTAATGTGGATTCACAAGGTTACATAGATGGTGCTAGATGTGATTTATATCATCTAAAGGATAATGTGGAAAGAGCCATATTAAATGAAAAAAGTGAAAAAAAATAAAAAAAACACTTGACTTTCTCATTTATTCTTAGTATATTCATATATGTTAAAAAAGGAAAAAACAATGAACTTAAATGAATGGTTGGAAACAACTGAATTTACAACTAAAGACTTAGCACTATTACCAAGTGTGGGTTGTGTTATCAATACTAAGAATGGAGATACATTCCCAATGATGGAAGATGACTCTATTGGTTTTGATGAACCTATGAATATCATCGAGATGTATAACGATCCATTCAATAGTGAGGAATGGTTTAATTCACTACACACTTGTGATAAACCTGTTGTTAATGAAGTATTAAATAACTTACTTCCAAATGAAGTAAAGGAGATATAATGAGAGATTTATTCGATAAAGAATTTCAACAAGAGATGGATGATTTTTTCCATTACATAGACCACGAGGTTTTGGGAAAACCATTACCAGAACCTGAGGTCGAGGAAGATATGACAGATGAAGAAGCAGAGTATTGGGAAATGAAAGCGGAGATACATAATGAATTATAATGAAACTCTATATGGGAAACAATATTTACTTGGAACTGATGTTTACGAAGATGGGAAACATAAGATATTAAATGTTCCGTTGATTGATTTAATGGATAGGAATGGTTTTATACCCGAAGGTAAGTATAATGAGATTTACAATTTATCAGTTGTGTGGTATGAGGTTAATGAAGAAATTTTTGTTGAGAGTATTTATGATACCGATAGTGGTGAAACTTATTGGACAGATAAACCAGCTAATGAGTGGACAGATAATGATGACGAACTTTTAACAGCACTTTTAATGTATGGTAATTTACAAGAAACAATAGGAGAGAATTATGTTTAGGTTTATTCCAATATTATTTTTATTTTTAATTGGTTGTGAAGATACATTGTATTTAGAACCAGTCGATGAATCTACAATTCAAGTTGAAGAGCCAAGGGTTGATGTTTATTATTTTGATAAACAACCTAATCTTAGTTTAGATGATAATGGATTTTACCATTTAGATATTGATACGACCAACTGGCAAACCTTACATAGACTCACGGGTTTTATTTCAGATTCAGCAACATCAGGACCTGTTGTAAATTGTAGGGTGGAGTGGGAATCATCTCATTATTGGACTCTCGGAGATACATTAGGTTTTTGGATTAGACAAGGTTTAACCGATGATTTAGAATGGGTTAGTTATGATACATCTTATGTTATTGGTTTTGATGGACAAGAAGTACCTACAATTAATCCAGCAAGTTATAGCAACTCTGATGGAGAAGTTAATACAATGATAGCACCCGTACAATCTATGATTGGAGATACTATGACTATTTGGTATTCGTGGAGTGGTTGGTACGCTGGTGTGAATAATGATTCAATAAAAATTGTATTAGATTGAAAATAATACTTGACTTTATCACTATTTATTCGTAAGATCAATTATGACAAATAAAGAATTACAAGATTTAATAATAAAAACATTTGATGGGATTATCATTGATGAGTATGACCGAGAGATTCATAAGATTGATGGTAAATCATATGATATCACATTTGACAGAAGTAGAGTTGAATGGAGTTGTAGTTGTCCAGCATTTAAGTTTCGTAGACGACATAAGATTTCTAAGTGTAAACATATAATTGAAATACAGAATAGAAAATTTAAGACATTGGTTGAAGGCCGAGCTGGTGTCCGAGTGGTCTAAGGAGATGGATTGCAAACCCATTATTCGTGAGTTCGAATCTCACCCAGCTCTCAAAAATAATTGAAAAAAAGACTTGACTTTCTCGTTTTTTCTTCGTAAGATCAAGTATTAATTAAATAAAGGGAAATAACAAATGAATATTAAAAATGAAATTAGAAAATTAAGTAGTCTTTCAGAGTTGAATGACTTATCATCATTTATTAGTGAGTGTAAAACTCTGTTAGGTAAATCATCACTTGGTGTTGGTTCTAAGGTTTGGGTGGTTCAAAAAACCAAAAAAACTGAAGGTGTTGTTACCAAAATGAACATCAAGAAAGCTCTTGTTGATATGAGGGGTAGGATTTATAGTGTTCCATTTTCAATGTTGGAATTAGCATAATGGTATTGGAAACAGCAGCTGATGTTGGTAAAGATTTGAGAAAACAAATCGTTCCACTAATGAAATCCAAAGGATTTAATTTAAGGGTAACTACCAGCAAACAAAGTTATTACCACGATGGTAATGTAAATGTTAAGATAACAAAAGTTCCTACTAACTTTCCGGTTTGGATAGATGAGTATTCTAAGTGGAGAGTTACACCTAACGCCGAAAGATTAGTTCTAACTTTAAAAGAAAGAATTAAAAGTATAGTTGACCAACTTGATATAGATGTGTCGGTTGATTTTGATAGAAAAGTACCTTTCATAGAATATGAGGAGAATAAAAATGAAAACTAAATCTTGGTTACTATTAATGAGTCCCGATGAAAGGGGTGGTGGTGAAGAAATTAAAACCATATACCATAATAAATCAAGGGAAGAAATGGTAAAGATGATGACCTTGTTACAAGATCTAAATGAACACTTGGTATTGTCTTTGGTAAGAATTAGTCCTAAATCAACTTATGATGATATAATTAGAATGGATGATTCAGAAATGTTTTTTATGGATTCTAAACGAAATTGGAATAATGGAAAAACATATGAAGAAGTACAAGACGACATACTTGAGGAAAAGGTTATGGAGTCTTTAATAAATGGCGATATGGGAGTCGCATAAATAAAGAGAGAGTAAAATGAAACAAAGTACATTTGAAAAAAATGGTGGTTACTTCATCGGTGGAGTAGCGTATATGGATTGTAAAATCACAGGTGAACCTGTAAAGAATGTCAGTACAGATTGTAAGTCTGTAATTGGTAGTAGGGCACTAACAGGATTACTTCACAAGAAGTTTCCCGAAACAAATAAACCAGCATACAAACCAACAGGACGACCAGCTGGTTGGCATTGGATGAAAGAGTTTGTAGATAAAGATGGAACGGTTTACCATATGGGTAAGGAACAACCTAAGTTAAAGGGAACTAAAAAACCTACTAAGGTTAAACCTGTAAAGAAGAAAGCTACTAAACGGAGAACTAAAGAAGAAATTCTTTTAGCCCGTGAAGTAGAAAAAAGAGCAGAACTAAAGAAAGCTGTAAAGAAACAGAAAGATTTTTTAAACCACCAATTTGGAAATAAGTAATGTTTGAATCTTTAATACATTTTTTCAAACATTTTTTAGGATTGTGTGGAGAATCACACCCAAGCGTTTTAGTAAGTGGGTTTGGACTCTTTACAATACTAGCAATTTACATTAGTGATATTATACATTACATAAAGGATAAAATAAATGTCTAAGAAAAGTAAAGGTCAATGGAAAGACTATAAAACATTCACTCTTAGTGATGGTACTAAGTTTTTAGCTCGTGATGAGAAAGACGCTAAACTTTACAAAGAAAAAGTTGGTGACAAATAATGATAGAGTTTACCATTTTGTTTGTAGGTGTTTTAGTAATGGGTTATCTTGTAGAGAAGGAATCCAAACGAATACAGAAGAAGAATAAAAATGTTTGAATTCTTAGTGGTGTGTATTTTAATATACATAGCATATCATGTTTCAGAAAATAATAATAAACCAAAATTCTAAGGAGATAGAATGACAAGAAAAGAAGCACTCCAAGCTCAAAGTGAGTTTTCAATTTATGGAGTTTTTAGATTTACCGCATACTTACTTGCTTCAATAGCAATGTATAGTGGTGAATTACAAATAGCAGGAATAGCGTTTGGGTTCGGAGCCACACTTGGTTTTGTTCGTAGATTAGCTAGGATATGGGAGTAACAAAATGAGCACACATCCAATGAAACCTATAACCAAACCAGGTGAAGGTAAGAAACGCCAAAAGTATGTTACACAGGAACGATATTTAGAAGAACGATATGAAATTTCTCGTGGTCTAAAAGGACCCAAGAGATTAGAAAACGAATCATTCGAAGATTTTCATACTCGTAGAAAAGCAGAAAATGGTCTGTTGAAAGAATACCTTCGTGGTGTTTGGATAAAGAAAGAAGATTGACAGAGATTCATAAAAAGATAAAACATCTAAACCATACTCTGATTGTATGGGCAGAGGATAACAAATATAAAAATAATCGTGGTGGTGATTATATCATACCACCACGAGTTGAAAATGATGTGGTTATGTCTGAGTGGAAAGATGATTTAAAGTTTGTATCTAAGTTAGATTTTATGTTAGGTGATGGTAAGACTTTGACAAAGAAAGAACTTCAGATGTCTAATCAACTATATGAATTTTATAGTCAAATGTCTATGAAAAATTTACTAAGGAAATAAATGTATAATATATTTTTAATACTACTTATGTTACAATGGAACTCGTGTTCTCCGATACCTGAACCTACTTACATTGATGATGTGAATATGGAGAATTATGCGTAAAGTAATTGATTGTTTTAAAGAAGATAATCCAGTAATAAATAAAAAACTAAGAGAGGTTTCAGTTGAAGAAGGAAACATTATTGCCACAGAATTATTTCAGATACTTAACGAAAGAAAAGACGGCATTGGGTTGGCAGCGAATCAAGTGGGAATTGATGCACAAGTGGCCGTTATCAATGTTATTGAACCTTTGGTTCTCATTAACCCAAAGATTGAAGAACAATGGGATGAAATTCCCTACTACGAAGGATGTTTGAGTTTTCCAAAACAAGGTATTCATACTAAAAGATATAGGAATATTGTTATCAAAACCGAACAGGCAGAAAGTGGTTGGTACTTTAGTGGGGCAGAAACTACACAAGAGGCTAAAGGTAGTTGGGAACAAGACAATAAAGAACAGGATCAAGAACAAAGATTATTAGAAGCTATATGTGTTCAACACGAGATAGACCATTTAAATGGAATAACTATACACGATAGAGAAGATAAACCAAAACCAATTATATCTAAAAAGGGATACGGAAGAAACGAAAGAGTTATGATTACCAATGGTAAAGAAACACAAGAATTAAAATACAAAAAAGCAAAACCACTTATAGATAGTGGAAAATGGGAAATCTACATAGGAGGCCCGATAACTTAAAATGAGAAAACTAAAAATGAAAAAGAAAGTAACAAAACCAATCAGAAGAAAATGTCATAATTGTGGGAAGATGGCAACTAATCCAGTTCAATATCATTTAGTTCCATCAATACCTTATGGTGAACCGATGCCAATATGGTCAAAGAGTGGCCCTAAAACCAAGAGGGTTGATTTGAAAGGTGATATGAAAATAACAGCCAAAAACTATTGTGATAGAGAGTGTATGGCTGAAGGTAGGTCTAAGCTCGGTGTCTAAAAAACCCACTAAAGAGAAACCTAAATACTCTAACGCTGGAAAGGGTGATAAGAATAGAGTATCAAATATTAACAAGTATGCTGAAAATTGGGAAAAGATTTTTGGTAAAAAGAAAGTTAAGGAGAAATCTAAGAAGTGATAGAATCAATGGTTATGTTAGTTTTAATGATTACATTCGGAATGATATCATTAGTAGTTATGATTTCAATAGATAAAAATGAAAAAGATAAGACATAGTAAATTACCGATTACACTATCGAGTTCTGATACATTAGATTATGAAATGTTACACGCAATACAATTAAACTTAATGTATGATGAAAACGATAGTAGAGAAGAAAATCAAGGTTGTTGGAATGCTTGGGTTGGTGAAGATGGTAATTGGTTCAACCCGTATAAACCTAATAAAAATCAAATGGAGTTATTTAATGAAGAAGAATAAAAAGATGGAGTTATTAAAAAAGGCTGAGAAAGTAAATTATGTATTTGAGAAGATGGATAAGGAAACACAAGACGCTGTAAAAAGTCTTATTAACCATATGATGGTAGAAAAAACTAAAAAGGATAATCACATAGTTTGAAAAAATATTTAACATATGATGATGTAAACATAGTTCCAAAGTACTCGGAGTTAAAATCTCGTGATGATGTAGATCTTACCACACGATTTACCAAGAATAGAAAACTACACATCCCAATAGTAGCCTCACCGATGGATACCGTAACTGAAGAAGATATGGCCATAGAGATGATGGAAAGGGGTGCCGTAGGTGTTATACATAGATTTATGTCTATTAAAAAACAATCTCGTATGATGCAATCATTACATTATAAATGGGATAGTTTTTTTAATATAGGTGATGGTAAAGAAAGAAGTGCCGATAATGATTATGATGAGTGGTATAAGAAACTAAGTAATAAAAGTAAAATATCCAAATCAGATTGGGAGGATTTTAAAGATTACGGAATGTTCACAGATGATATGGCAGAAACCGATAGGATGTGGAGAAACCTACCCTTATGTGCAGCAGTTGGTGTTACAGGAGATTATTTAGAAAGAGCGAAAGAATTGGTATTAAACGGATGTAATGTACTACTTATAGATGTAGCACACGGCCACCATAAAAATGTAGGAGACGCTATTGAAGAAATCAAGAGTAAAATATCAAACATCGAAGTCATTGCGGGAAACATTGCGACAAGAGATGGAGCAGAGTTTCTCTGTGAAAAAGGTGCTGACGGCATCAGAGTGGGAATCGGTAACGGCTCATTATGTGAAACAAGAATCAGGACTGGCGTTGGATTACCTCAGGTTAGTGTTCTTCTTGATGTGTATTCCGTTTGTGACGATTGGGATGTTCCTATTATTGCTGATGGTGGTATTCGGAATGTGGGTGATGTGGCTAAAGGACTTGGTTGCGGAGCTGACACCATCATGGTTGGTTCGTTACTTTCGGGCACCAAAGAGAGTCCAGGTCAAATAGAAAAACAAGGTGAGTGGCCTAACGAAAAATTATTTAAAAAGTACAGAGGTTCTGCATCAAGAGATTCAAAAGGAAACGATAAGAATGTTGAGGGAAATCATAAAGTGATTCCTTACAAGGGTAAAGTAAATAGAATACTTAGTGATATAGAAGATGGAATAAAAAGTTCGTGTTCCTATGTAGGGGCAAATAATCTTGCAGAATATAGATCTTTAGTAGAATTTGTAGAAGTAACAAATGCAGGTCAAGTAGAGGCTCGACCACATTTATTAAGTTAAAGGAAAATTATAAATGGTATTAGATAGTTTATTAGCAGGTGTAATGTTATTCAGTTCATTCGCCGCAAGAACACCAAATGTACAACCAAATCCAGATGACTACGAGGTTAGTATTGGGATAAATCATAATAACTTTCATTTCAATCGTCAATGGGAAAGAGAACTTGGTGAGTTCTATATAGATGATTTGTTTTGGGCCAAGTTTGATAATGGTATTTATTTTAAACCTGAGTATATGAATAAGGAAAGTCAAGGAGTTAGATATTTGAAGATTGACTCAAGACGAAGTTGGAAAGGTTTTTCTTTTGGATTCACAAGCCGTAATGATGATAGTGATGTGTTCAGTTCTAACTTTGTAACATTTATATCTTTTGGTGGAAGTACAAAGAAAAAGTATTGGGAAAAAGTAGATGTTGAATTTTCTTTTGATGGATACTTGCCACCAAGTGAAGAAGAAGGTAGAGATACTTTTGAGTTTGAAAATAAATTTAAAACATCATATCCACTAACAGAAAAACTTAGGTTGTATAATATAGGTGAAATATCTAAACTTCAAGGTAAACAATTTTACAAGGCTAAAATTGGATTTGAATATTTATTTAAAAAGTAACGGAGAAAAAAATGAATAAATTTTATACTGCAGCTTTAAGTCATTGGGAATCACAGAGAGATGAGGCTTTAGCTACATTAGATTTATATTTTAATAAATCAGTAGGTATCGGAGAACACTCTAAAATATTAGATGAAATACATATATGGACTCATAAACTATCTGAGGCTACTGAAAATATAAGCTCACTTAAAACATTTTTTGATGAATATGGTGATGTAAAAGACAACAATAAAACGAAAAAATTATTAAATGATTAAAATTTTAATATCATATCTTTTGGCATTAACTATAATAGGTAGTGGGGTATTTTTATTTTGTGCCTTGGTTAGTTTACCTTTTTGGTTAATGTGGAATTGGTTAATTCCAGATATATTTGGATTACCAATCATAACTTGGTTACAGGCATTTGGTCTTTGGACTTTTATAGTATTGATAAGATCAAGTAATTTTAATTATGCTAAAACATTTAATCCCTCAAAAATTTCAGAAGATGGTACAGAATTATCACCTTTTGGTGATAATACTTGGAATCAATGGGTTGAACAAATTAAGAAAAATTATCGTGCATAATTATATTTTTGATACTTATCTTAAATTATGGAGATGACTAAAATGGACATAACTAAGATTATTCAGACATTGAGTGAGGCATTAGATGATAAAGATTGGGATTTGGTAAAAGAATTGTTAGAAGAATTAATTTATGAAGATGATAATCCTATCCAAGAATACGAGAAGGATAAGGATGTGGATAATGAAAATTTATGGGGCTGACTTGGAAATCGACTGGTGTTATTCGATACTAAAGTGCAGCAGAGTTTGAGTAGACTCTTAAATAAGACTCAACGAAACCTAAATGGCGATACATCGCTAGACGGGTTGGACATTGATTGGCATTTAGCTAATCTTGAAATGGGATTCGACAATTTTGTTGAACCTGTTCAAAATGACCAACCATCTTACGCCTACGCGGCATAAGTTACTGAGTTGTCTAACACTCGGTCATAAAATAAGTTAGACATCAACTCCTCATGTTATGAGTATAAAAGAACATACGGAGCTATCCAAAAAAATAGTCGGTGGTTTGTAGGTAACTTCTCGGAGGGTAGTAACCTAACTAAGCTGTAAATGACTTTGTAAAGAAGGCAAACAGGACGGGAGTTCGAATCTCCCCAGCTCCACAAAATTAGCAAGAAAGTACTTGTAAATGGTTATAAAGGGTTGTAAGATCAATATATGAAAAAATACTATTATGAAAGAAGTAATCTTCTTGAGAGTGATGTGAACATCAACTTTGATGAATTACTATACATGAATGAAGAAGAAACTTCTAAATGGATTGAAAAACTTAGAAGTTTTATTATTTCAGAATGGGATGATAAAGGTATTCCACCTACAATCGGAGCCAATACTTCAGATATAAAAAAGAACTTTAAGAAACTACGAGAGTATGATGTTCATAATAAGTTTTTGGTTCGTGATGATGATGGCAATGAAAATGTTATTAAGAATTACAATAAACATGCCAGTAGTGTTAATCAGTTCTTTCCAACTATGTTAAAGACTCGTGTTCAGAATGGTAGTATTTATGATTGGTTTACGGATGAGTATAAAGATAAATTTCAAAAGGTTATAAAGAGAATATTAAAAAGAGATTCAATGTATAATTGGTCTAAATGTATTTTAGATGGTGAAGATATACCAGAGAATTTCTTTATTGTCCAACATAAACATAATGCTGTAGAGAGTAAGTACAAGACTTTATCAGTTGAAGAAGTAGAGAAGTTAGATGATAAACATAAAACTAATCTACCAAAGGAGTTAGATGGTGATACATATAAATTCTTGGTTAGGGATTTTCAGTTAGGACAAAAGTTATTTCCAGCTGGTATTCAGGCATTTCGTTTAGGACTTGGACAACCAGCCGTAAACTTTCCACCATTAACCGCTAGATATTTGTATGAAAGATTTACAGACCATATTAATATCGATGAACTCGAACCCAAACAATTAAATATTTATGATCCTTCAAGTGGTTGGGGTGGTAGAATACTTGGAGCTATGTCCTCGTTGAAAAGAATACATTATATTGGAACAGACCCGAACACCGATAACTATATTGATGAGGTGGGTATATCAAGATATGAATATGTAGCTAACTTTTTTAACAATGAGGTATTGGAAACTAATCCATTTTGGGAAGAAGAAAAAAATACATTTCACTATTTTCAAGAAGGTTCAGAACACATCGGAAACCATCCTGAATTCCAACAATATAAAGGTAAGTTGGATATGGTATTTACATCACCACCTTATTTTGATAGGGAACAATATTCAGAAGATGAGGAACAATCATTTAAGGCATATCCTAAATATGATGATTGGAGAGATAATTTTCTCAATCCCACATTGACCAATGCTTTTAATAGTTTACGAAAAGATAGATATTTATTATGGAACATAGCTGATATAAAAATCGGAAAAGATAAATACCATCCTCTTGAACAAGATAGTATCGATGTAATCGAAAACCTCGGTGGTGAGTATCAAGGTAAACTCAAAATGTTGATGACTTCAATGGTTGGAGTAGACCAATCAAATGTTAAAAACTCGGTTAAAATAAATGGAACTTATTTAAAGTATGAACCAATATTCATTTTTTACAAGAAATGACTTGACTTTTACTGCAAATTGTCGTAAGATCAAGAGTAATTCGAAAGGAAAATAGTATGATAAGTACAAGAACAGCAATTGCGGGAGTTGTGTTCGTAACAATGGTTAATGGGTTTATATCCATTAATATGTTTAAGAATCAATCCAAATTCTACTCAAATGAAGTAGATAAATTGCTACAGAGCAATGAACAACTACATACAGAACTTCAAGAATTTTATCAGTTCGGTATTGAGGTTGATGTAACGATGTATCAACCTGTTTATCCACAAACAGATAATTCACCTGATATCACAGCTGATGGAACAAAGATTCGTATCCATAAGGCAAGTGAGTATAAGTTTGTAGCTCTATCACGAAATCTATTATCAAGATGGGGAGGCCCATTTAACTATGGAGATTTTATATACATCAAGGGAACAAAAGATAAAGATGGAGTGTATCAAGTAAGGGATACAATGAATCCTAAATGGGTTAATGTCGTGGATATATTAGAATCTACGCATGTAAGTCCATACAAATATGAAAATGTTCACATCTACAAGATGAATTGGACAGATAATTTAACACTATTAGAAGATAAAAAGTCATAAATAATAAAGGAGAAACAATGGACAAAAAGAAAACCGAAATAAAAGTTGGTGATTGGGTTCATGTATTATTAGTAGGATTAGATTCAGGAAACGAACCTGCATATCAAATCGAAAAGATTGAGGGAGATGATTACTATGTTGTACAGACCGAAGGTACATATCAACATAGGATGAAAACCAAAAAGAATAGATTGAAAAAGTTATAAAATAAGAGGTTATAAATGAAACAACTTACAGAAGAACAATTACTTGGTAATTGGGAAAAGTTGTTGCAACTTGTAGAAGATACATTCGAGGGAGAACGAAAAGAGAAACTCTTGGAAATGTATAAGTTCTTTGAAGATAGAATGATAGTTGCACCAGCGAGTGGTAAAGAAGAATATCACTATTGTTATGCAGGTGGTTATGTAAATCATGTACTGCATGTTTGTGAAACGGCATTAGAAGTATCCAAGACCTATGAAAAGGTTGGTGGGTATAAAGATTGGACAGATGAAGAACTCATCTTTTCTGCTATGCACCACGACTTAGGTAAGGTCGGAGATTTACTTGGGGAGTATTACATTCCACAAGATAATGATTGGAGAAGAAAGACTCTCGGTGAGATATTCACACACAATACAGAAATAGATAATATGAGAGTTACCGATAGGGCGTTGTTTTTACTGCAACACTTTGGGGTAAAGGTCAATCTAAAAGAAACTCTTGCTATCAAGGTATCTGATGGACTCTATGACGAAGCTAACACCTACTATATGAAAGTGTTTGACGCAAGTCGTTCCTTAAAAAATCATATGCCGTACATCATACATTGGGCTGACCATATGGCTACACAAGCTGAATTTGATGAGTGGAAACGAGAAGATGAGGATAACAAAGAGGAAATGGAAAGTAGGTTAAGTAATATTAAAAATATTAGCGTCGGTAAAAAAGAATCAAAACCTAAAACCAAACAAAAAGATAAAGTTTTAGAATCAAAACATCAAGATTTATTTGATGAATTATTTGGAGATGATAAATGATAATAGAAATAGTATTAGGATTAGTAATTCTTGTTGAATCATATGTAATATGGAATTTAATGAGAAAAACAGAACTACTTGAAACTTGGGTAGAGAACTTTACCGATAGGGTAAATAAAGTCCAACAAGAGTTAAGTGAAATAGACTCAACTGGTCATTTTGAATCAGATGACGAAGTGGGTTCTATATTCACATCAATAAAAGAAGTAATAAACGATTTAAACAATAATACCGAACAGGAGTTAATTAGTGAGTAAAGCAACTAAACCAGTAAAGAAGAAGAAAAAACCTAAAAATTATTATTTTAATCAGACAACTGAAAATGCTATCATTCGTTACAACAAAACAGATAGTGCTAGGTTAAAGAATAAAATATATACTGAACATATTGCATATGCTTTTGATAAGTTAGCTGAGAATATTATTCATACATTTAAGTTTTATTATTTTGATGTTCCATCAGAACAAGTAAAACACGAAGTAGTTTCGTTTCTTGTTATGAATATGCACAAGTTTAAAGAAGGTAAAGGTAAGGCCTTTTCTTATTTTAGTATTGTAGCAAAGAATTATTTAATACTACATAATAATAAAAACTATAAGAATTATAAGATTCACGATAAGATGGATGTTCTTGATTATAGTAGAAATATTCGTGAATCTCAAGATATGAAAGATGTTGCAGATTTTAATGAAGAATATGTAAATCAAATGCTAGAGTATTGGGAAGAAAATCTAACTAATATATTTAGACGACAAAAAGATATATTAGTTGCAGATTCTGTATTAGAAATGTTTAGACGAAGGGATAATATAGAAAACTTTAATAAGAAAGCTTTATATATTCTTATTCGTGAGATGACTGGTTCTAAAACTCAACACATCACTCGTATAGTTAATATTATGAAAAAATATAATAATCAACTAACAAGAGAGTTTCAACAGACTGGTCAATTAGATACTGCTAACACAGGATCATTTTTGTAACAATTTGTTATGTAGTGTTACACATTTGTGTTACGAAATGATACACTCTTAAAAAACTTCTAAAAAATAAAAGACCTCATTTTTTGAATGGGGTTTTTTTGTGCCCTTGTAACTTCATACATATAGACACTTAAAATTATTTTTATTTTTTTTCTCAAAATAGGGTAGTTTGGTATAGTTCTTGTAGTATATAGGTAGAGATAGATTATTCGAATCTATTAAAACGAAATAATAAAGGAGAACTGAAATGTTCGAAACTATAAAAAAACTCGTAAAATCTTTTATGAGAAAACTCAAGAGTACTAATGGTAATTCACTAGCTGAATTCGCTGTTACTACTGCAATGATGGCAACACTTGCTACAACAGCCGCACCAAAATTTGGACAAGTTGGAGCAGGAGCTAAAGAAAAGAAAACAATGAATAACATTGACAAAATTCTTACAGTTGCTAATAACTTTTACAACCAAACATTGTCTGAAGAAGGTAAAGGAAGATTTCCTGGACAAGAGAAGTATGATGTCGCTGTAGGTGGTGTCACTTTAGCTGAAGGAGCTTCTACTGATGAAACTCTTGAAGCTTATGTGGAAACAATACTTGACCAAAAAGTATCTTATACATCAGAGTTAGGTGAGTTCGTTTATGTATTTTCACCAGCATCAGATGATGATGACGCATTACAAGGTGATTGGATGAGTTTAGAATCATCAGTTGGTTACGATGGTAACGATGAAATTGGTGCTCTTGACTTCAAACAAGACTTTGGTAACAATGGTATGACAAGTCCATTTCAGGATGGTTCATACGCATATTTAGTAATACCAGGAAGTGGTAGTGGTACATCCGCACAAGCTCCTGTTCTTGTAGTAATAGATACTGAGAATCCATCTAAACTACATAAAACTTTAGTACCTTAATCGAAAATAAAAAAACACCGAAAGGAAAAACAATGAAGAACATATTAAAAAATACATCGAAAGGTTTCACATTGATTGAACTTGTAATGGTTACAATCATATTAGGAATCTTAGCAGCTGTAGCAATTCCAAGATATCAACAAACGGTTGATAACGCAGAAGCAACAGCAGAAAAGGCATTTGTAGATATGGTATGGGCAGGAGTAGAACAAGAAGCTTCTGAAAGACTAACAGATGATGGACTTGAAGCATGGCCTTACAATCCACTAACAGTTATTGGTAGAAGCCGTAACATATCAGTTACTCTATTTGAAGGAGTACCTGATGAGGATAATGAATGGCAGTTTAGTGTAGATGCAGCTGGTGAACCAGCAATCTTTCATCATAGAAGAAATGACGAAATCTACTACTACAAATACGATTCATTGACATTTGAGTTAGACGAAGAACCTACACTTTACACAAACGAATAATTAATGGGGGATTTGAAAATCATTTCCCCTATTTATTATAAAGAGGTATTATGAGATTTAAACTCACAAATGATATTTTAGAAATTATCTTATTTGGATCAATAATGGTTACTTTAGGGTTCGTATTTCTTAACGATGACGAACCCATTAAAGTGCAAAGTGAACCATCAGTTGAAAATTTTGATGACTATCCATTACAAGCATGGCAAACCTTAGATAGAAAAGGTGGAGAATGTGTAAAGGTTCGTTATCGTGTAGAGAAAAATAAAACTCGTTTATATATGATAAATGCCGATGGAAAGAAAGTTCACACACAACCAATATCTTTAAGTCCACACAGAGATGGTAGGGATAGGATAGAAACATATGTTTGGAAACTCTATCGAACCGAGTGGACGGATAAGATAGCACCAGGTGAATACTTAATCATAGTGGGAACAGAGCATGATAAATCAGCATCAAGAAATCTTACTCTTGAAATCGACATAATGTAATGTGGATGCCATTTGTTATAATAACATTAGGTGTTTGTTTGATTTGGGAATTAGATGAAAGACAAACAATAAAAAAATATAAGAAGAAAAAAAGAATTGAACAACAGAGAGAAAAATGAAATACTTATCAATTGTATTATCAATAAGTGTTATATATTCACAAGTAGACGAACAAGTCTTTGCAGACCAAGGCATCGAAAGAACATCTGAATTTAAACGAGGTAAAGCCTACGGACAAGATTGTGATGATACAGAATACAGAGATTACAAAGGGTATCCTGCTTGGAAAGGTTATGGTGGATGGATATCTGAATGTGATTCAATTCGTACCGTAAATTTAGACAGAGAGTTTGCTGAAAAAGATAAAATCAGACAAAGAGAAAAGGCTATACAAGATAGTATTGATATGAAAGAAGCATTAGTAGAGATAGATAATTTAGATTTAGATGCTATGTGGGAAAATACGGTTTGGGTTGAGATAACAGATATAGAAGATACTATATATGGAGAAGTAGAACAGATTACAGCTGTTGCTGGTGTTCGTGGAGCGGAAGCAGAGGACGAGGCATTGAATCATTTATATTATAGAAGAAGTATGAAAGGTCTTGCTCTAATAGACCTACAAAAGGCCTATGGTAAATTAAAAATAAAAAGAGATAACTTAATTAAAACAAATCCTAAACATCCAAAGTTAGAAAAATTTGACAACCTCTTGTCACAATTACAAATTAAAATAAATAAATCATAAACTAACAAAAAAGTTGTGTTGTTTCTAAATGTTTAAGATATTTAGTATTGGAAGATGATGACACTTCCAACAAAATAGTAACTTATCATTTAAAAAGGAGACACACATGAAGCGACTAATGTGTATGTTCTTAATGGGCTTGATTTCCGCTCAAACATTAAAAACAGCACTACCACAACCAAAAGAACCTTTCGTTCTTACTTACTACGACATTAGAGAAGATATACTTTTAAAGACGCCACACGGTAAAATAACAGTAGATTTTTTTATAAATGAGAGAGGAGAAGTAGAGGATCCAGTTATCAAGGATACTTTCAATATCAACCTTAATGAAGTAGTGTTGGATAAATTAAAAGAAACATCTTATTATCCAGCAACTCAGAATGGACGACCAGTTCGAATCAAATATACATTACCAATAGTATTTAAATAACGGAGGCAAAATGTTAGAATACTTTTTATTGGGAGTTTTAGCACCTATCTTTCTAAATCTTATGCACCTATGTGTAGGAATATATGTAGTAATTCAAAGAGGAAATATGATGTCATTGGGATTTTCAGGTATGGGATTTATAACCAAAACCATAGGGATGATATTTCTCACTTGGTTAGGAATAGTTAAGCTGAATATGGATTTTCAAATCTATGTTCCGTTATTAACATTCTTTTGGTTCTTCACTCATATCGTAGAAGCCTTTGTGATTAATCATTATATGAAAGAGAACGTACCAAAATTTCTACAAGACATACAACTCAATTAGTAAATAACTATTAAGCAAAAAAAAGGGGAACAATAGTTCCCCTTTTTCATTATCCGATAATAGCTATTTACGAAATAAACCCACCAACACCAATAATGCGACTAATCCAGCGAAACCGGATTCGCCGAAGTTATTTATGATTGATGTCAGGTTACCAATAACATTTACGCCAAAGATTCCACTCCCAAACAATACTTCGCTTACAGCTCCGATTGCTATGAAAGAGGCGAGTAGTTGAGCGATATCATCTACCCAACCTTTGACTAATGTGATGACTTCCTTCATTAGTTATCTCCCGTTGTTTTTTCTTATCATTTAACAAAAAAGGGATATTTAACTTCCGTTTTCTGTGTCGAATAAAATCCGACATATATAATTATAGTATATACAAATTTTTTGTTAGCAATATATATGCACCGATTTTTCAGTTAGTTAATATTTATTTATGAGTTATAATATCTATTTTTAATCAATATAAGGAAATAAAATGGCACAAGATTATGAATTATTTGAGGGTAAGTCACTATCATCATTGTTCAAAGATATTTACGATAATTCCAAACACAATAAAACACAACTTGAAATATTAGTAAAAGAAGTTGCTGGATATATTAAAGATGGGGATATGGCTATTCAGTTAATTCCTATGATAAAAGAGTATTTGGAAATCAATGTAAAGAACGATGAACAACTTGTCAAACTGGCAACGGTTGTACAGAGGTTAATTGCCGCTGAAGGTAAGGGTAGTAGTGAATCCGAATTTGGTTTATCAGAGAAAGAAAAGGCTCAATTACTCACAAGTATAGATGATGTAGTGGTTGATATGCAAAAAAAATCAGATAGTCTTACACAAGATATAAAGTCAGTTAAGGATAATTAATGTCATATTGGGGCAAAAATGAGGATGCCGGCACAGATACTAAACGAGATAACTCTGTAAGTCAAGAGAAGGCATCTGGTGGTGTTCTTACCAGTGCAGCCATTAGAGCTCTAATTAAATCTTCTGTACCTAATTTTAAAGATAATACTTTTTATGAATTAGAAATGGCAGAAGTTATGGGGGTACTTTTAGATGAAAAAGACTTACCAGATTTAGCAGATGGAAGTGGAAAAAATTGGTCTTTGATGGGTTCTATATCTGCTAGAATGATTAATAGTGAAAAAGATGCACCTATACAAAATACAAGTACGATAAAATCATTAAATCCATTTGAACAACAATATCCAATACGAGGAGAATATGTTGTAGTTGTAACTTATAATAAAGTTCAATTTTACATTAGTGGTATTAATATATTTAATAATCCTAATAGTAATGTTAAACCAGGTTTAAGTGGATATAGACCTGATGAGCTTATAGAAGAAGATTTTATTTATGAAAATTTTGAAATAGATAATGAAATCAGAAGATTATTTCCGTATCAAGGGGATAGTATTTTACAAGGTAGATGGGGAAATACTATACGATTTGGAAGTAATATTGTACCAGATTCTCACGGAGATGAGGATACTAAACAAGATTCACCAAACATTCTTATTAGGGCAGGACAACTATTCGACGCTTCAGATTTTGGTAAAAGTGGGGAAGTACAAAATTTAATAGATAGTCCAAAGAAACCTGTAAAAGAAGATATCAACGCCGATGGTAGTTCGATATGGGTGACTACCGACCAATCAGTAAAACTTAATATTGCAACTACAAATGCAATAAGTCATAAGTATATGACTGCTAACCATCAAGACGACCAACCACAAGAGGGTGGGAAACAAATTACACTTAATTCCGATAGGATAACCTTTAATACAAAAAAAGGAAAACTACTCGGATTCAGTAATGATGGTATAGGATTTTCTACACAAAAAAGTTTTACGGTTGATGCAGATAATGGAGTTGCTATGAATTCGGGCGGAGGAACTTCTATGGCTATGGTTCCAGGTGGTATAAGTTTAGTCACTCCAGGAAATTCAAGACTTGATTTAGGTGGTGGTGAAACAGGTGATGCAGATAAGATTACTTTATCAAGTGAGTGTCCATCATTTTTAATACTTGATGATAAGGCACATTTAGAATCTTGTGATGGTGCAAAAATACATCTTGATGATTGTGCCGGAATGGAAGATGACCAAGGTTCGTTTCTAAGAATAGGTGGTAAAGCACAAGGTGTGACAGGATATGTACTTGGTAGAGATGATATGGGACAACAACATCTCGTTTATGGAGAAGCATTAACTGATATATTAGATGAACTTATTACATCTATTTTAAATATAACGGCAATTCCAACTGGAGCAGGACCAAGTGGACCTGTAAGTGCAACACCATCACTTGCAGATTTTGAAAGTGTTCGTGCAAAACTTTGTGATTTATTAATGAAACCAGAATAATGGCACTTGATAAAAATACTTTAAGGGATAACTTAGTTGATAATTTTACTACAATTAGAGATGATACTACGGGTAAGTTAACTAAACAAGATTCTGCAAATGGATTTGCAACAGCAATTGTAGATTACGCAAAAGAAGCCGAAGTTCAGATTCCAGCTCCTATATCATTATTTATAACTGCGGCCGGTCCTGATCCATCAGTAGCTGGTATGAAATTAAAAGTAAGTGGAATAGAGACTGCTAAACCAGCACTTGTAGCTCAGATTATGTCGAGTTATACATTAATGGACCCGACTATGAATTTAATCTCATTGGGTATAGTAACTTTTACAGCATTAATGATAAATTTTAGTAATTCACTTAAAACTGTAAATGCAATAGGAACAACTATAATGGCAGTACCACCAATATTTCTACCCTCAACTAAGAAAGGTATGGATGGTGGAAGTATAGAAAATGTTTGTGATGAGATGGCAAAAGTAATACATACATCATTCTCAGCAAGTGTATTTACTGGAGTAGGAACTAATGTAACAGCCGTATCAACTGGTCCTGTTGCAGGAAAATTAGTGTAAAAATAAAAACAAAATATTTATTAGAAGAATAAAGGAGTTTATAATGAAAAAACAAGAACTAATAAAGATAATCGAACTTGTAGTTCGTAAAGAAGTGAAGAAACAGGTTAACGAGATATTTATTAACGAGAATAAGTTATCTCAAGAACCATCACTTACCGAATTAGTTTCAGAACCAATACCTAAAAAAGTACAAAAACCTAAAAAGAAGGTTCAATATACTTCAAATAAAACTTTAAATGAAGTTTTAAATGAAACGGTTGGATTAACTGGTAAAGGTAGTACACCAAATTCACAAGTAGATGAATTTGAAACTTTAGGGGGTGGAGTATTTGACCAATCAAAAATGGCTGAAATGATGGGATATGGTGGAGTAAACTCATCCGGCAATGAAGAACAGCGAAGAAAAATAGCAGCGGTAGATTCAATCAAAAAGGCTGGTGTTAAAGTTGACCAAGTTCCAGATCATGTAACGGATGCATTAACAAAAGATTATCGTGGTGTATTAAAGGCCATTGATAATAAAAAGAATGGAGGAGGATTCCGTCCATAATGGAGTTAGTAAATGGGTAGAGCACGAAGTGCATTAGAATTAGATTTAGATCCAGATGTAACAATCGGTTTGGGTTTACCTATGCAACACGATGATAATAATGGATTTTTTCCAGGTACTCAAACAACTCTTTCACAGACTGGTAGTAATATTAGAAATCTTTTATTAACCAATAAGGGTGAGAGGGTTGGACAACCAACTTTTGGTGCAGATTTAATGAAGGTTTTATTTGAACCTATGAGTGATGATTTAATTTCACAAGTTGAACAGAGTATTGGAGAATCTATGGCGCAGTGGTTACCGCATGTTACTGTAAAAAAATTAGAAGTAGAGGCAAATGATGTCAAACCAAATCAGTTAGATATAAATCTTCAATTTGCACTTGCTATGAACCCAACGGTTCATGAAACCATAACCCTAAGTTTTCTTACGGGTACATAATTAGTGGAGAAACAGAATGGCAAATAGAGTCCAAAAGGATGTAAGATATTTAAACAAAGACTTTGGTGCCTTTAGAGAAAGTTTAATAGAGTTTGCAAAAACTTATTATCCAAATACATATAATGACTTTAATGAGGCATCACCTGGTATGATGTTCATAGAAATGGCATCTTATGTAGGAGATGTCCTTTCTTACTATGTTGATAGTCAGTTTAAAGAGATGTTATTAGCATATGCCGAAGATAGAAAAACTATCTATGAAATGGCACAAGTATATGGATATAAACCTAAAGTAACACGACCAGCATTTACAACAGCTGATGTTTTTCAGACTGTACCAGCACGAGGAACTGGTACTAATGTTAAACCAGATATGAATTACGCATTAACTATCAATGAAGGTACACAAGTTAGTGCAAATAATGGTACTACCTTTAGAACATTAGAAGATGTAAATTTTAAATTTTCAAGTTCTTTTGACCCGTTACAAATAGATGTATTTGAAGTCAACCCAACTAATAAAGTTCCGTCATTATATTTGTTAAAAAAATCAGTTAAGTTAGGAAGTGGAACTATACAATCTGAAACTTTTGATTTTAGTTCTGCAGAATCATATCCAAGAATAAAATTAGCAAAACAAAATGTAATCGAAATACTTTCTGTTACAGATAGTGATAGTAATAAATGGTATGAAGTTCCATACTTAGCACAAGATACATTATTTACAGATGTAGAAAATACAGCAGCAACTGATCCAGATTTAGTTCAATACAACGACACCGTTCCGTATCTTTTAAAATTAAAAAAGACACCAAGAAGATTTGTTACTTACATTGTACAAGATGGTTCAACTGAATTAAGATTTGGTTCAGGTATATCCGATAGTCCAGATGAGGAAATAGTTCCAAACCCAAGTACGGTTGGTTCGAGTTTACCTGGTAGTCCAAATAAACTTGATACATTTTTTGATCCTGCAAACTTTCTTAAAACTGAAGCTTATGGTCAGGCACCAGCAAATACTACACTTACTATAAAATATGCATATGGTGGTGGTATAGAAGATAATGTAGCCGTAAATAGTATATCAAATATTTCCGAAGTTTCATTTACAGTAGAAGAAGATAATCTTGTAGCAAGTACATTACTAACTACCAAGAATTCAGTAGCAATTGCAAATCCATATCCAGCTACTGGTGGTAAATCGGCAGAATCTACCGAGGAGATTAAACAAAACGCATTAGCTTATTTTCAAGCACAAGGTAGAGTTGTGACTAAAGAAGATTATATAACACGAACATATGCTATGGGTAACAAATATGGTGCAGTTGCAAAGGCATACATTGTACAAGACGAACAATTAAATATACCAAATATGCAATTAGAAACTTCTCCAGGATCTGGATTGTTTGTAGACGAGAGAAATATAGACCAACTTAGGTCTAAAGATTTAGTTTCTTCTAAAACAAAATTAGATAATCCTATGGCATTAAATTTATATACACTCGGATATAATGAGAATAAACATTTGACTCAATTAAACACCGCAGTAAAACAGAATTTAAAAACATATTTATCTCAGTATAGATTGGTGACAGATGCAATCAATATTAAAAATGCTTGGATTATAAATATTGGAGTTAAATTTAGTTTTATAGCTAGACGAGGATTTAATAAAAATGAAATTACTTTAAGGGCAATAGAATCAATTAAAGAATTTTTCCGAATAGATAAGTGGCAAATAAATCAACCTATTGTGGTTGCAGAATTAGCACAAATTATTTCACAAGTGGAAGGAATAGGAGCCATTGTTCCACCAGCAGAAAACAATCCTAATAAATTACCACTATTAATTACTAATAAATTTCAAGAATCGGATGGTTATTCGGGTAACATATATGATATAAATTATGCCACAAAAGATGGTATTATTTATCCGTCATTAGATCCAAGTATTTTTGAATTAAAATATCCAAATACAGATATCGAAGGTAGGTCGGTTGGTGATTCTGTTGGTGTGGCGTATTAAAGGGAGATAGTAAATGCATTATTTTGAATTTCCAACAAAAGATACTACATTATATGAAGATAGTGGAAGTAGAAATACAGGATTAGATGAAATTCTCGAAGTTCGTAAAGATATGAATGCTGATGGCAGTGTGGTTACGGTATCGAGAGCTTTAATTAAATTTGATTTAACTTATATTTCATCATCTGTACATAGTGGTTTAATACCATCTAACGCAAAATACTATCTAAATTTATTTGATGCAAATTCATCTGAATTGAATGTAGAACAAACATTATACGCATATCCAATTAGTCAATCTTGGACAAATGGTTCTGGAAAACATGATTCTAATCCTACTATCGAAGATGGATGTAGTTGGAAATGGAAAGATGGTGTTACTGGAAAAACTCAATGGAATGAAGTTTCACAATCGGGTGGAACTTGGTATAGTGGAAGTGGATATATTGCTTCTCAATCATTTACTAACGAAGCTGCAGATGTAAGAATGAATGTTACAGATATTGTTAACAAGTGGATAGGTGGTAGTGGTTATGTACCAAATGAAGGTTTTATGTTAAAGCGTAGTGGAAGTATAGGTAATACTGATACAAGTCTTGATGAGGGTAATACTACAAGATTTGGAAACTTTAGTTTCTTTTCAAGAGAAACTCATACAATTTACCCACCTAAGTTAGAAGTGGTGTGGGATGATTCTAAATGGAATACTGGATCATTAAGTCCTTTAACATCCGATAATTTAGAAGATATGGTTTTGTATATGAGAGGATTACGACCTGAATATAAAGAAAAATCAAAAGTAAAATTTAGAGTTGTTGGTCGAGAAAGATATCCTGAACGGACATATTCATCAACAAATTTATATGAAACAGGACACAACACTGCAAAATATCTACCAAGTGGAAGTACCTATTATGAAATAAAAGATGCATATACTGAAGATGTACTTGTACCATTTGGAAGTGGTTCTGTTGTAAGTTGTGATTCTACTGGAAACTATTTTAATTTTTGGTTGAATGGATTACAAGCAGAAAGATTTTATAGAATAAATTATAAAATTGTAAGTGGTAGTGGAACTGCCGAAGAAACTATTCAATATTTTGATGAGAAGAATTCATTTAAAGTAACGAGATAACATATGCCGTACACAAAAAAAGAACTAAAAGAAAACGAGTTTTGGCAAAAATTACATGAACAAGATAGAGTTGAGTATGAACACAAATTACAACAAGCTATCGATTTACAAGATGTAGTTGAAGTAGTCGATGAAAAACTTGGAAAACTTCCTTTAGAAAAAACTAAACCATTGAGAAACGATTCTGGTACTTTTTTGGCATTTGAAAATCCTGATACTGGATTAAATTATGATAGACCAGACCAATACATTTCAGTAGAAAAATTATCACCTCAGTACCATAGTGGTGAAATAAGAGATAAAGTTTTAGATACAGAGATAAAGGAACTCGTATAATATGGGCCGTAAATTAACACAACTTAGTGATAAAGATTATCAGCTTCTAAAGAAAGAAACTCCTACAATATTAGGTGAAAACGGACAACATTTTCCTACATTTGGAAACAACATGGAAGATTATGTAAAGTTCTGTATTTACAATGTAAATGATGAGTATATTAAATCTGGTATTAGTGAAGATTTTGAAAATAGTGGAGAATCAATAAAGTTAAAACCAGGAAATGATTTACGAAAGGCTGGTTTTACTCGTGGTGATTACAAAATTAAATATTTCTTTCATAGAAGAATTGGTGGTGCTGATGAAATGGTTCTCACCAAAACTGTCGGAAGTGAATCAGGAATAATTCATAGTAGTAATCCACAGCTTACTGGTGTACCTATGGGTGAGTTTTATATAGAAGAAGATGGTAAAGTTTATATGGGTTCTAATAAACCAACCGATGGAAGTAAACCACAAGAACTTGATGTAAAAGAATATAAATATTTTATAGATGAAATTTCTGCAGATAGAACTGAGGTAAGACTTGCAACTCAAATGATTAATTTAAAAAAATATAAAGATGAATTTTATGAATTGTCAAATACGGTTGGTACATATACATCTATAACAGATGATTCTGGAAAAGGATTTGGTGAAATAGCAAATAAAAATAACCCAAGATTTGAAATTAACGCCAAAGATGGAAATGATTTAGGATTTGAAAGTAAATATATCGGTGGACAAGTCCAAGTAGATAACGCCTTTATTGTCGGATATAACAATAAAACAAATACAACACAAAATGATAATTGGTCACCAAGTGATCCTATACCAGCAGCATATATTGAAGCATATGATTTAAAAGATGCTGGTTTTCCTATGGCAGTTAGATATGTGGTAAAAGATGAACAAACAGAATTAACCTTGTTAGGACATGATTTTGTAGGTTATCAACCTATACCAAATTTAGTAACTCCTGGATTAAAATATCTTTTTGATTTTGGTTGTGGACACACAGAGATGACCGATGCACCTTTTGCTAATCATACATATGATACAATAGGAAATTATAATCCTACCGTAACCATAATGACACCTGATTTCACATCAGTTGTTGATGAGGTTTACAAAAATACAGGCATATCACAAGACGGGCCTGGATTAAGAGGTAGTAAATTAAGTGGATTTACACCGACACCTGCAGATTCAACACCAGGAACTTCAACACCAGATGTTCCGAGTATATCTGCATTAGATGGAAAGGTAATCAGGTGGGATGGTAATGCACAGAGTCAAGGAATACCACAAAAAATCGTTGGTGAACCTGCAGCCTCAACTACAAGATGGTATATTCAAAATGGATATAGAAGGTGGATTACAAGTGATTACAATATAAGTTTGTTAAGAGAGACATTAGGATTAGATGAAGTAAATGATTTTCAATTATACACAAATTTAATTAATTCAATACCTGTAGGTCCTAATATATCAGGACTTACTTTTACTACGGGTACACCAAATTTAACCGATACAATAACAGAGGCTGATTACGGAGTTTTAATATTACCAAGCTATGAAGAAGATGAAACCGAAGAAGAAACTGATGATAGTGATTCCGATGATAGTTCTGAATCAAATGAAATGTACACCTTAGAACTTAACTTAGAGGCATTTTTGGGAGGAAATGTAGAACAATTACCATATAATGATGATGATGATGATAATCAAGGTACATCGTTAGATGCAAGTTGGTTAGTAAATGGACAGCCAGTAAATTCTTACTACTCCAGTCAAATGTTTGAGGCAGGTACAAGTGTTGAGGTTCAGGTGGTTGTAGAATCATATCCACCTCAAGAATATGATTTTATAAATTGGACAACTGGTGGTCAAAATGTTAGGTACTCAAATCCAAGAACTTTTATAATGAATAATGATAAGTCCACCACAGCTCAAGTTGGGATACCATTCTAATGAAAAATAAACGAATCATATATTGGGGTGGAACACATCAAACTACAATTCCTCGAATGGGGGCATGTGGTGATGGAGTGGAAGTCAATCCTGCAGAGGGAGCTGGTGGAGGACCAGGAAAACCAGCAGCGTCAGCTTCAGCACCAGACGGGCCAGGATTATTTGATAAACTTAAAGGATTATTACCTGCATTAGCACTCGGAGCTTTAGCTATAGCTGCAATAGCTGGTGTGGCATTTATGTTAAAAAAGAATCGAGAGCCAGATGGTGGTCTTGATTTAGATTTTGATGCCAGTTTATCTGATGAGGAGAATTTCGCAAATCTTGGGCTTGATATACAAGGGGCAACATCTGTAGCCCGTGCAGGAAACGATGGAAAACCTGGATTTGATTCTAATGGATTATCAATCCCACCTGCATTTGTTGGACAACAAGTAATAGATGAAGATGGTAATCTTTGGGTATATAAAGATCCACCAGGAATGTGGATTATGTTTGATGATGCAGAACCAAGATATATTAGTGATGGTGATGAAAATTTACCAATTTATGCACCTTATGTTGCAAATATAACAGATGTTTTAAATCCTGTAACTATTACGGTTGATAAAACTTGGGCGGAAGCTTCATCAGAAATAGATAACCAAAAGAATTTTCACCCTACCCATCCATCTTGGAAAGTTTTATTTCCAAAGGATAAAGATTTATACACATATCTACAATTTGATGGAGATAAACAAAGTTTAACAATTAATTTTTCAAAGGATACTGAAAATTATAAAGAATATCCTAACTCATTAGTTTATAAATTATATGAACCATTACCTGATGGAATAGAAAAGGGTGATTTAACATATGTGGTTAAGGAGATGGCATCACCTTATACTGAAACGGTCGAGTTGGTAGATTTTGTAGAAGAAGATATAGATGCTGTATTATTGAGAAACCCTAAGTGGGATAATGAAACTCATCAATCAAGTTATTTTAGTCCTCGTGATACTAAATTTAAAAATTATGATGAATTAGTTACGAGTGATTCTAACATAAAAGAACAGATTGAAAATGAAATTATAAGTGGTAGTTTTATGGATAGCATAGAACTTTCAGGAATAGATTATAGAAGATGGGATAACTTTGTTCATTTTAGTTCGATTGAAGATAGACTTGTAAATTTTAAAACTAAATTACAAAAAATTGAATTATTTGAAAGTCAGAGTAAAAGTTTATTTGGTATATCTGGCTCATTAACATATACACAAACTTCAAGTTTATCAACAAAAGTTAAAAAAATTAAAAATGAATTTACACCTTTTGAAAACTATATGTATTTTCAATCTTCATCTTATATATCAAGTTCTCTTGGAGAATTTTTTGACAATACTTGGCCAAAGAATGGTGGAAGTGGAACTAAATTAAACGCATATAGTTTATATCCAGTTACATCATCTAAGGCAACATCTTGGTATAATGAACAAATAACATCAGCATCCCTTTTTGATAGAAATAATAGAAATAGATTATTGACTAATATACCAGACCACATTACAAATGATAATAGAAATGTAGCGTTTCACACTTTTATTAATATGGCTGGAGAGCACTTTGATGGTATATGGTCATACATAGAACAGATACCACAAATATATGATAGACGACAACCATTAAATGAGGGACTATCTAAAGATTTAATTTATGCAGTTGGTAGGTCATTAGGGTTTTATTTAAATGACGGACAAGATTTAATTGAACTTCCAAAATTATATCTTGGTCAAGAGGCTACTGGTTCTGATGCTAGTGTTTTTAGCCAACATTCTTCTGTAGCACAAAAAGATATATCGAGAGAAATTTGGAAAAGAATGATAAACAATATGCCATTCTTTTTAAAGACAAGAGGAACTCTGAGGTCGTTTAAAGGATTAATAAGTTGTTATGGTATACCATCAACAATATTAAGAGTTAAGGAGTATGGAGGACCCGATCCAGCACCTGATGCACAGCCATCATATTTTATAGATAAAAATTTTACTAAGGCATTAGATTTTAAAGGTGAACAATATGTATTGACAACTTGGGCAAACGATACCAATAGTGGTAGAAAACCTGATACAATAGAATTTAGATTTCGTTCTCAAGCAGCAAGTGGTTCGTTTCAAACATTATTACAGGCAGGGGCAAATCCTGGTGGATTCGCTATAGGTATAAAGGAAGATACGAACTCATCAAGTGATAATTATGGACACGTCGCATTCAGACTTGCACATGGTTCGGATTCAAGTAAAGGTTATGCCGAACTTTCTTCATCATCACTTCCTGTTCATGACGGAGAATTTTATTCTGTAGCATTAACTCGTGTATCTTCAAGTGGTGCACAATTAAGTGTTGATACCACATCTCAAAGAATACAATACAGATTGATGGTTAAGAAGTATGACGAGGGTAGGAGTAAAATTTATTTAGATTCTGATGAAACTATGATTGTAAATGGTGCGGTTAGTTCATCGTGGAATGGTTCGTTTACAGGAAACGAAACTGCTTATATTGGTGGGGCACCTGATAATTCGTTTGGTAATCAGATGACTGGTTCTATGATGGAATTTCGTTATTGGAACACAGCTTTATCTGAATCTAACTTTGATAATCATGTAAGGTCACCAAAATCATTTAATGGAAATCACCCATCTGCATCTTGGACAGATTTAGTATTACGATATTCGTTTGATGATAATAAAGCATTGAATAGTGATGGTGATATTCGTGATACAAGTGCAGACCAATCTTATATTCAGTCAGGAAGTGCACAAGGATATACATCTGGTACATTACCACATTTCCGTTCAGTTGTAGACGAAGAACAGATGAGAATTCCTAACTTAGGCCCAAATAGACGAGTATCAAATAAGATTAGATTAGAAAATAGTAAATTAGTTTATGGTAATTTAAGTCATAACAAACGAGTTGAATTAAGTGCATACGATACTGCAGCTTTAGATAGTAATAAGTTGGGAATTTATTTTTCACCAACTGATGTAATTAATGAAGATATTATTCGTTCTATAGCAGACTTAGATTTTGACCAATACATAGGTGATCCTCGTGACCAATATAAATTAAGATATAGACAACTCGAAGATATAGGATTACAATATTGGCAAAAGTACTTATCACCAAATAATTTTTGGGATTATATAAGATTAATAAAATATTATGATACTTCTTTATTTGAACAACTAAGGTCATTTGTACCTGCAAGGGCCAGAGCAAATGTTGGTTTATTAATTGAACCAAATATACTTGAGAGAAAGAAAGAAGTTGTAGGTGAACCACCTAATTTTGATGATTTGTATATTGAAGGAGATGCAAACGCATTAACATATTCTTCATCAGCCGTTCCTGAAGCATATGCAGTTTCAATGTCAGGATATGCAGTTACCATAAGTGGTTCATATCCAGTTTATCGAAGTGCGATAAGTATGTCGAGTTACATCAACCCAAGTGGTTCGTTTGATTCATACGAAGGTACAATTACAAGTTCATTTCACGAACCATCTAAATATATCTTAACTCAGTCAATCAACTCGGATTATGGATATAAAATATATGATATCACAGTAGGTGGTCCTGCTCATGTATTTGAGGAAGCATTACAACCTACAATAACAGGTTCAAGAATATCTGAACATAATTATGAGTATAGGTTCTTCTATACATCTTCAAGAGATGCCTTAAAGGATCACGGATATACTTTTGATTCACAGAAAAATAATTTTCATTCTTCTTCTTTTCATAGAAGTGAAATACAAAGTGTGGGATATGATAATTCATACTTTAGATTGGCATACTTAGGATGTCAGCAAACAAAATATACTACTACGGACAAAGAACCTCCAGTTTCTATAACTGTAACTTCACCAACAACATTGGTAACACAGGAACCTGGAGAATCTAAGTTAAAAGTAAAGTAAAAATACGAAAAATTAGAGTTTGATATATTTATAGTTGAGAAAGTTTTATTCACGATTATATTTAAACTCCAGTTTAAAAGAACAAAAACAATAAATTATCTTTATTTAGGAGACAAAAATGGGATTTCTAAACAACACAACGATTACAATCGATGCTATTCTAACCAAAAGAGGTAGAGAATTATTAGCTAGAGGTAGAAACGAATTTAAAGTAACAAAATTCGCATTAGCAGATGATGAGGTTGATTATCGTCTATGGGATACATCGCATCCAAACGGAACTAATTTTTATGGAGCTGTTATTGAAAACATGCCAATATTAGAACCTGTACCAGATGAAACACAAGTATTAAAATATAAACTTGTTACCTTACCAAAGGAAACTTCAAGATTACCAATACTTGATGTTTCTATTAGTTCACTAAACTTTACTTCGGGACTAGCAAGTGCAGAAATTGTTGCACCAGGAACATTAAACTCAACAGATGCAGAACAAGGGTATACATTTATCATACACGATACATCGGTAGCTAAACTTGAAGTAAATCAAGCAGCACCAAGTCCTTCTGCACCATTAATTCCAGTCGCTTTAAGTGGTGATGAATTAACACAGAGTCAGAATACAACTGGTTTATCAGCAAAAATATTACCACAAACATTTACTACACCTACGAAGAAATCAACACAATTGACTATCGTGGGTAATCAGACAGGAGCAACAACTACGGTAACTGTTTCGGTCAACAAAACACAATTAGGAAGTCCGGCATCAGCAGCGGGTTCAATCTAAAGAATTATACAAGGAGTTAGAAATGGCATTATCAGGCGCATATAAAGCATTTAATGATGATAACGATATAGTAAAAAACATTAAAAGCGTAATCTCATCAGGAATATGGAGTACAGGAGCGAATACTTTAACGGCCTTCTATACTCAATCCGCACAAAGTTCAAGTACTGGAAAGTATTTTTACGATGTATATAAAACAGACCATACCGATACTGAAAGAGAAGTTCAGTTTTCGATAACTTATGGTCATATACACGGAAGTGGTTCTTTAGGAACTGCGGGAGCCGCGACTGGTAATAGAGCATCAGCTGCGATACACGCACAATTTGTTAATTTACTATTAGGACCTAATGTAGAAAAATTTACATATGGTGGTGATGTAACTTCAAAACATTTTTACGCATTATCTTTACGAAGAGCTCGTATGAGAGAAAAAGTAGATCCAGGAAATTGGGAACTACATTTAAGTGGTAGTGATGTAGCACTGCTACCAGGTACCGATTCACTTATTAAGTTAATTGACGATAGTGGAGCAACAACCAATCCAACCACAGGAGTTGGTGGTCGAGTATTTAATGTTGTTAGTGGTTCAATATCCACTGGAACAGCAGCTACCAATTTAGCAGCAGCATCTCAACCGGGTGGTGGATACGGATTATTCTATCCTGATTTAGGACTCATCGTACTGAACGCTGACATACTACATGCGTCAGGTGGTATAGCAACAGTTACAGGTTCAAATACCGAAGGTGGTAATGTTAGTAAATTTTTCTCTATGATAGAAGGTGGTGGTAAATTCCAAGCCCGTAGAGAAGAAAGAATATCATCGACACATTATTTCTGTCGAGCAGGAAACAAAGAATTTAACTTTTCTAACAATCCAACATTCTTCACAGGTTCAACTGGTGAATTTACTCAACCTACATACTTTAAAGATCCAAAGTCGTACATTACAACCGTAGGTCTTTATAATGATTCTAACGAACTTTTAGCAGTAGCCAAGTTGAGTAAACCCGTTCTTAAATCTTTTTCAAGGGAAGCTCTTATCAAAGTAAAGTTAGATTTCTAATAGATAAGGAGCAAAACATATGTTAGGAAATGTCCATCCGCAAGACGTTTCAGTAGAACCATTCAAAGTCCATAAACGATTTCAATTTAGGACTGCCGATACAGGTAGTGGAGTTTATGCTTTAAAAGGAGTTAGTGGAAGTTTTCATAATTTCATGACAGGTTCTGCAAATTCTCAGAGCTTTGGTGTTTATAATTCCATATCTGAAAGTATGGACAAACCAAAATCTACTTGGTATAGCCTTGGAACATATTACGAACTACCATTATATTATAGCATTAATCATTTGTATTATGAAAAATTTAGTGGTAATCCAAAATTACCACACATGAATGAACAACCACAACCATATCTGAGTTGGGGTCCCTCTAATAGAAACAAAATGAATAGAGAATTACACGACAGATGTTCAGTAATTTCGTTACCACAATCTTTAATCGGTGAAAGAATAAAACCTGGTTCTGTAAAAATACTTGATGATTCTAAAGATATAACTTTAGATATAAGAGATGACGGAGATGGTAATTTATATGATTTTGCATTTAGTTCATCATATGCATCACATAGGTCAGCAAGTTTCGATACGGGTGTTGGTATAACAGCACAAGGTAGTGGTAGTGTTGTCGGTAATGTATTTTATGATACTGGAATGGTAGTAATGACAAATACAGGTTCAAGTTATGTAAATGCATTTTTAGGATCAGGTACAGACGGATTTGAAATAGATTATAGAGCAACTCATACAATTTATCAACACGAATATACTGTAATTGCACCAGCAGGTAGATTCAGTAATTCAAAAAATATAAGTGTTACACACCAAAGGAGTGGTAGTATAACCGTAAAAGAAGGGGCAAGTCCTCACTCTCTTTTTCCACCAGGAGATAATCCATCTGCAGCCGCAGGAAGCGGTTCGTTTAATAGTTCTTATGAGGCAACTGAATTTGTAAATTCTTTTGTAACTCATTCTCAGTTTGCACCCTATGTAACAACAATAGGTCTCTACAACGAAAATAATGAACTATTGGTGATTGGAAAAACATCAAGACCTATAAGAAATGAACCAGATTTAGATATGTCATTTGTTTTACGATTTGATGTCTAATTCGCCATATATATAATATTTATTATAGAATAAAAGAGACTGAAAGTCTCAGAAAGGAGTAATATGATAGGATTACTCGAATTATTAGTAGGTATTGTATTGGGTATTGGTATTTCAGATGCATTAGATAGTGCTAAACCAATCTACCCAAATGATTCCACTAAAGTTAGTACAGAATATTATATAATTTATCAAGATAGATATTTTGGTAGAAGATATGGATATTCTTTGTTTAATGACTATTGGTGGCACACACCAAATAATTATCATTATGGATACCGCACTCAAAGAGGAACTGATGTTCCATTAAGAACTTGGGGTGGTACAAGTAAAGGTAGAAAAAGTGGTGAATATACCAAACCTAAAACTCGTAGAGACGGAGAGGGGGGTGGTAAAGGTCGACATCACGGAGGTAAAGGAAATAAAGGAAGAAAGAAAAACTAAAATAGGAGAATAATCGTGGACAACCAAACACAAGGTCTTGTCGAAGGGTTGATAGGACAATATGGTTGGTTATTTATTGTGGGTGTAATAACACTCATCTTTCAAAATACCATAAGAGAGGCAGTAGATGGTTTCATGGTCTTTTTGGGTAATGATTACAACGAAGATGATGTCGTAGAAGTTGATGGAGAACCAGGAAGAATAGTAAGAGTGAGTATGTGGAAAACCGTATTCTTTATCTATCATATAGTTGAGGGTAAAGTTGTCGGTGGTTCAAAGTTGGTAGTGGCAAATTCAAAGTTGAAAGATTTGAAAATAGAAAAACCATTAGCTAATCTTGATTTATCTAAATATTCAAAAAAATAGTATTGTGATATTTATAATTGTTAAGTAACGCTAGCAATATGGAGATATAAATGAAAAAAATATTGATTGGTCTGTTAATTAGTGTAAATTTATTATCAGCCGAAAATGAACTTTGGAAATTTTTTAAGTATTCGACTGCATACGCAAGTTTCAGTTTGAATGCACCAAGACACCAAGATGATAGGTTTGCTATTATAGGTGGGTTGAGTACAGGACAATTACAAGTCGGTAGAACCGAAAGAGAATTAAAACCTGATTTTCAAACATCATTTGGATTAAGAAAAATTGGTAGATTTAATTATGAACCAAAACGAGGTGTTAAGAATGCTGGAGTTGGTGGAACTTGGTATGATGGTTCAGAATCTAATGCTAATGAAAGTGCTACATTTGGTCCTGTTCAAGGATGGGAATATCTAATTAAATGGTCAGAAGGTAGACAATGGGGTAACGAATATTTAAATCAAGAGTATTGGGTAAGATACACAAGTGATTGGTGGATGGCTAAAATAGGTTGGACGGAGTTAGGATTAGAAGAACTTGAATATGGTCAAGGTGAATTAAGATTTAAATGGACACCACCTGTTTTAGATGACAAAATAAATTTAAGTATTGGTGTAAAACATAGACAACATCCTGTTTATGGATTTGATGCTATGGTATTGGATACGACTTGGTACAAAGGACAATGGTGGAATTTCGCAGAAGATGCCTTTGGTATTGATGATAATGCTTGGTTTACAGAAGATTATCATTTAAATGGTGACCGAGATATTCAACTATATGAAATAGATCCTGAAACTGGTGAGTTAAGACCGATTGAAGGTGGTGGTCCTTTTTGGAATGATGATGGTAGATTTGTCGGTGTTGATTGGCTGTGGAGAGATGAGAATGGTAAAATATTTGCATATACAGATAGAGAATATTTCTTATATCACTTTCCAAGAATGTTAGAAAAGTATATTGGTGGTGTCAAACAAGAAATAGGATATCAAAGAGAAACTTCAATAGTATTGGGAGCTGATTTTTATCATTATGATGATTATTGGTGGTTACATGCTTGGGGTAATTGGTTACCTTACCACTTTGGACACGATAAATATTCATATCATAACGGAGCACATTACCAAACTCATTTAGAAGAAGGTGGTGAACCAAATGAATTTAAATTTAAAGACGCGATGTGGCATAATTGGCACGATTATGATTTTGGAGCAATTTTTGGTGTAAAAATTAAAGATAACTTAGGTGTGTTCGCAGAAGGTCGTTATTTAAATTATTGGGAAAGACCAGCATACGATATTAAGTTCGGTATAAATTATCAATTTATGGGATTTTAGGAGAAAACTTATGAGAGATTGTGAATGTAATGGTTGTCAATGTGAGTATGCATGTGAATGTGGATGTTGTTGTGAATGTGAATGTGAAGCATGTGCATGTGTAGTGATATGTGAATGTGAGTGTTGTAAAGACACCGAGTAGAAAGGGAAAAAAATGTTAAAAAAAGTATTGACTTTACTGAGTATTATATTTATATTCAGTTGTGATGATAGAATAGAAGAAATAGGACCTCAAATAATCAATATGTGGATTGATGGTGAAGTTGTGAATGTGGAAGAAAGATACAAACAAATAACCACTTATGGTTCAAGAGATACTTATATAGATTCAATTGGTTCAGACGGAACTTGGATTGTAGAACAAAAAACGAAAAAGATTTTCGTAATACATTTTCAAGTAGAAGATGGTAGAGTTCTTGCATTAAATGAACATTATGCACTTATTTTTGTTGATTGGGATGCAGCAAACTACACCACAAGTTTAATTAACGAAGGATTTTATAGTAACCCACATACAGATGATAAAGAAGTATTGTTACAAATTGTAGGACCTTATGATTACACAATAGGTGCACAAGCATCTATTACTGAGTTGAAAATGATTTCATCAGGACAATATGCAACTGGTAGATGTGAAGGAAGTTTTTATAATCCATTTACTGATTCTGTAATGGAAGGTGTATTGGAATTTGAAAATGTAAGAATAAGTACAGATGAAGCTAATACTACTTATTTTGATATCACTCGTGATAATTAAGAAAGTAGTATAAAACACGGAGAAAAGTAATGGCAGATCAAGCCAGAACAAAACAAGGACAGAGATTGGGAGAATTGTTATTGGATGCGGATATCGTAACCAAACGACAACTTGCCAAAGCTGCTCAAGCACAAGTAAAGGGTGATAAAAGAAAAATAGGTGAAATACTTGTAGAATTAGGATTTTGTACAATAGAAGATTTAACAGACGCGATGTTAGATACACATCACGAAGAAGTAAAGGAAGAAGTAGTGAATAAACCAACAGAAATTAGTGAAGAAAAAGTATTAGGTACTAAATTCACTTTATCAGTTCAAACAATGGTAGCTGCAGGAACAGGATTAGCCTCATTGATTGGTATGTGGTATGCCTTGCAAGCTGAAATACAAGAAGCTAAAGAATTACCGAGTTTAGAAAGTTTATATTCTGCGGAATACCCATCAAGACCAGAGGGATATAATTGGCCAAGATCTTACGAACAATATAAAGACCAAGTAGGTTCACTTCAAGAAGATATGGATGATGTGTATGATAAATTGGATGAATATGAAGAAACGATTGAAGAACTTGAGAAACTCGTAGCAGATTTACGAGTCGAAGTTGCAAAGAAAAGGAATAAATAGTTATGAATAATGGAAAATTAATTAAAATTACTTTTAAAACATTATGTGTCATGGGATTAGCATTTATACTATGTGGTAATGTTGTAAATGGTCAAGATAAAAAACCAAAGGTAGAAGTTATCAATGATGATAATTTTAAGAAATCAATATCAAAGGGATTTTTTCTTATAAAATTTACATCTGGTTATCAAATGACTACACTTGATAAGAAATTATTTGATGGAGTTAGTGGATTTGAAGGTTGTAAAATAATCGAAGTTGATGCGGGAAATGCAAAAAAAGTAATTAAAAAACTTAGAATACGAAACTATCCATCTTTAGCATTATTTCACAACGGAAAAAAGAAAGAAGTTTGGAAGGCCGATATGGATGGTGTTGTAGATATTAATAATAAAGATATCAAAAAGGCTATTTCAAATGCGATAGCAGGTGATGTGTTTTAATGTATGAACATCGCAACGATAGCTGGACATTTAGCATTTGGGTTAATAGCATTTTCGTTTCTTGTAAAGGATATACTATATCTTAGACTACTTTCAATTTTAGCAAGTCTATTCTCAGTATTTTATAATTTTTATATACCAGACCAACCCATGTGGTTGGCAATCAATTGGAACATTGTCTTTGTTCTTGTAAACCTTTATCACATCGCTGTTATCATATATGAAAAACGACCTGTCCACATGGACGATAAGAATAATGAGTTATACGAAACCCTATTTAAAGATTTAACACAAGTAGAGTATTTAAAAATTAGTAAGGCTGCTATTTGGAAAACATTTCAACCTAATGAATTTATTACAAGACAAACACATCTTGTTCCAGATTTAGTATTGATATACAATGGAACAATAGATGTATTAGTAAATGGTAAAAAGGTGGCACAATTAAAAGATGGACAATTTGTTGGTGAGATGTCATTCCTTACAGAGAAATCAGCAACTGCAACTTGTATTGTAAAACATCCGTGTGAATGTTTAGTTTGGAAACAAAGGGAGTTTAAAGAATTGTTAAAAAGAAACCCATCATTATATTTCACACTTCAAACTCTGTTGAGTGCACAAGTTTCAGATAATCTTGTAAGTAGTTCAAAATCTGAATAGTCTATATTTATTAATATGTTAAAACTCAAAGACCTACTCGTAGAAAGAATTGATTATGAAGATACTGCCCGTATGTTGGTCAAAAAATATGGCCTTCGTTCCAAAGTAAGATTTGGTAAAGTCAAGGGACAAAACGAAGCAGATTACGATTGGATTAAAGATGTTATAAATTTAAAACGAAAATACCCAAATGTCAAAGAATTTGTTGTATCGGTTTTACACGAGATAGACCACGCAAAGATGAGATATAAAATGGGAGCTAAAAAATACGAACACGAATACACGATGGCTGGACAGGACGCAGTAGAAAAAGGTGGTGATTTCCACGATGATAATTTCTACGAAGAACAGGCTGAAAAGTGGGCACAAAACGAATATAGAAGAAAATGGAAGCGAAAATTTAAATGATTTGAGAAATTTAGGTTATACTTATTTATATGAAAACAAGATCTGCCAAGAATAAAGGTAAAAGGTTACAAAATAATATTCGAGATATTCTTCTCGAAAACTTCAAAGAATTAGAGCCTGATGATATTAAATCCACTACTATGGGAGAAAGTGGAGAGGATATTCAGTTATCACCTGCTGCTCGTAAATTAATTCCATATGCTATTGAATGTAAGAATCAAGAAAAATTAAACATATGGGAATCATTAAAACAGGCAGAGTCTAATAGTGAGAAAGGTAAACCTGTTTTAATATTTAAGAGAAATCGTAGTAAAACCTACGCTGTTTTAGAAATTCAAGACTTTATAAACTTAATAAAATAATATGAATACTGATATAGGATTTGATAAAACTTATGTCATCAGTTTAAAATCACGACAGGCTAGGCGTGATACAATAAAACAAACACTAAATGGAATTGATTATGAGTTTGTTGATGCAATAAATGGTAAAAATCTTAAAATAAGAAAATTAATTAAGGATGGTATATTAAATACAGAGTATTATGATCCAGGTGGAACTTGTAATCGTAGTATTATAGGTTGTAGTTTATCTCATATAAAAACATGGAAAAAATTTTTAAAAAGTGGACTCGATACTTGTTTAATATTAGAAGATGATATTTTTTTGACCAAAGAAATTGTTAGGTCACAGATGGATGTGGAATATGGAAAGCCACGAAATGAATATCAAATGATACTTGATGAAATAAATTCATTAGATACTTGGGATGTTATTTTTTTAGGAAAAAAAACCGAAGATGTAGATGGTGAGAGAATTACGGATAATTTAATTAAACCAATATTTGGAACTTCACGATATGGTGCACATGCATATATCATAAACAAAAATAGTGTGAAAAAATTACTTGATAGTTATGTACCAATAACTTATGCAGTGGATGTTTTTATGGATGAGACATTATCTAATTTAGATATAGTTTCAGTTAAAAAGTCTTTTATTAGACAAAGGGGTGATTTGGTAGAAGATGAACTTTTACTTAATCCACAACCAAAAAACACACCAGATTCCGATACATTTTGGAATCTATTATATAAAGGAAAATTAACTACTTGTTCCGTTGATGATATAGTAGAATCAATAGAATTTTCTAATTACAAAAAGAGTTCAAATCATTTAAAAGTAGGAAACCAACCAATGGTTAGCATGAAACTTAGGACTTATGGTTAATTTTGACGAAGAATACGATGTCTACGTGGCATCAGAAGTACGTGATTTTTCTATCGGTGGGGTTTCATTTTGGGTAGATAGTTGGATTAGGTATGTCGTTCCATATTTAAGAGTAAAACCAATTCTTATTATAGAAGTAGAACCAACAGATAAGTGGATGAATTATGCATCACAATTTGTATCGGTTATAGACCGACCAGGTTCTAAACATAAATACGAATGTAGTTATCCATCAATTGGAGTAGAAAATTATTTTTCTTTACCTGATACAAAATATACAAATGAGATAATAAAAAAATCAAGGAGAGTTCACATTTTATCGTGTCCATATGGTTCGTTGTATAAGAAAAAAGTAAAAAGTGTGTTAAATAAATATGGTATTATAGACACTGCAATTATACATAGTTTGGAAACCCAATCAGTATCTACGAGTAGCAAATATTTTAACATAAGTAAAAGAAAAACTAAAAATCAAGAACGTTCATTAGAATTACAAGAAAATATAAATAATACAGCAAATGAAACTATATGGATAGGTATAAATAAAGAAAGTGATATCACACACCATATCCCAAATTTTTACAACTTTACAGAAAATTATGAAAAAGAATCATGTATGAGTAATGTTGTTGGTTATGCGGCAAGGTCGGAAGCTAGAAAGAATTTTTATTACTTACAAAAATTAGAATCTAAGGCGTTTACTGCTGATGATATTATTACTTATTGGGAAACAAGTTTTAAAAGTAAGATAAAATTTGATAATGTTGAAGTTATACCATATTCACGAGATGGAGTACACGATTTTTTCTCAAGAACTGATTGGGGGATTTTTCATGGGGCATATGAAAACGAACCTTTTGGATATTCAATATTTCAGGCATTAGATTATAATAAAATTCCTATTATATCTAAAGATTGGTGTGTAGATTATGAGTATCCGTTTAGGTCATCTACACAAAAAGAATTTGAAGAACAAGTTGCTAAAATATCTAAGTTATCACAGAAAGAACGTGATACTTATATAAGAGGCTTTAAAGTACATTTATCTAAATATACAAATACAAATGAATGGAGAGATAAACTATTGAGTATATACAATAAGTCAGAAAATGAGACTTGGTTACCTGGTAGTTTACAACCAAGTAATTCATAATGATAGATCAAAACAAATTAATATATCTGATTGACAGAACGATAGGTTCTAAAGGTCAGAAGCTTAAAAAACAAAATGAGTATATGTATTGGTCACCCTTTACTTCTCATCACAAACCAAAATTACAAATCAATATCATTACTCAAAAATGGCATTGTTGGATTAGTAATCAAGGCGGTCATAAGCTATATCAGTTATTTAAGAAGGTAAATGCTACTTACGAACAGCTAACAGAGTTACGAGAAATTGTAGGAGATACTCGGCCACTATCATCAAATAATGAGAAAGTCAAGGAAAAAGTTTGTGTATTACCAAAAGAATTTTTATCATTAGAACATAAACATTCTTCTACGGCATATAAACACTCGATGTTATATTTGAATAGGAGAGGAATAACTCGTGAAGATATATTAAAATATGGTATTGGTTATTGTGAAGAAGGAATGTACACAAATAGAATTATTATTCCATCATATGATGGTAATGGACAATTAAATTTCTTTGTAGGTAGAGATATATTTGAAAGTAAAATGAAATATAGAAACTCTCCCACACAAAAAGATATCATAGGATTTGATTTATTCATCAATTGGGATGAACCAATAGTACTTTGTGAAGGTCCTTTTGATGCTATTGCCATCAAAAGAAACGCCATTCCATTGTTTGGTAAAACCATATTACCAAAATTAAAATTAAAAATTATAGAGAAAAAAGTAAAAACTATATATATATCATTAGACACGGACGCAATAGGAGATGCAATGAAGATGGTTGAAGATTTCATGAATCATAATATTGACGTCTACTTTGTTAAACTAACGGAGAAGGACCCATCGGATTTAGGATTTGAAAAAGTTACAAAACTTCTTAAAGAAACTGATAAGATGAGGTTTTCAGATTTGATGAGGATGAAATTAAATGGTAGAACAAGAAAATATATGGAAATTTAATGATGAAGAATGGAAGATTCATATTAGTGATGAATCGTTGAAGGTAAAAGTGCAAGAAAAATTTAATATTGAGAAACCAGGTACTATTTATTATGGTAATGGTAATTTTCAAGAAGAAACATCTTGGGATTTAATTATTCCTAATGCTCTCATAAACAAAGTAAACAAGTACATCAAGGATAATAGTTGATAAAAAATGTTGTAAAAGTTCCTTTTCGAAAACTTAAACACATACATCACATATCGGATATTCAAATCCGAAATCTTAAGCGACATACAGAATACGAAGAAGTATTCAATCGTCTTTATGAAAAGGTCAAAGAAAACAAAGACAATGCTGTTGCTTATATAGGTGGTGATATAGCACACTCAAAAACAGAGATGTCACCTGAATTGGTAGACCAACTCTCAAGGTTATTTAAGAATCTATCTGATATAGTACCGACAATAATTATTGCTGGTAATCACGATTGTAATCTAAACAATCGTTCTCGGATGGATGTACTCACTCCAATAGTACAGAATTTAAATCATCCTAATTTACACTACCTCAAAGATAGTGGTATCTATACTTGTGCCGATGTACAATTCGTAGTATGGGATTGTTGGACAGATGAAAAAGATTTTATCACTGCCGACCAAGTTGAAGGTGATACTAAGATTGTATTGTTTCATGGAACGGTAGATAAATGTGAAACTGATTTAGGATTCAATTTACCTTCTGATGTCAAGATTCATAAGTTTGATGGATATGATATGGGATTACTTGGTGATATTCATAAACGTCAACATCTTAACAAAGAGGGAACTATATCTTATTGTGGTTCATTGGTTCAACAGAATCATGGTGAAGGATTAGATCACGGATACTTGTTATGGGATGTTCCAAAGAGAAAATCTACATATATTCAAGTACCAAACGATTATGGTTATTACACAATAGACATCAAAGATGGTAAGTTTCCTGATTGTCCTGATATGCCCAAAAAGGCCAGGTTAAGAGTAAGGGTATCTGATACCGACTCTGTACAATTAAAGAAGGCCTTGAGTGTAATACAGACCAAATATGGTATAAAGGAGATAGCTGTTAATCGTACAGATAGATTGACAGAAAGAGTTCGTGATGGACAAATTGTTGATGTTGGAGATGTTCAGAATCCAGAATATCAATATGAGTTAATTGAGGATTACATTGGTAGAAATCATATTGTAGATGAAAAAACATTATTAAAAATTAAAGAAATAAATGATGATTTAAATAGAAACTTACCAGCGGAAGAAATATCTCGTAATGTGTTTTGGAAGATAAAGAAATTTGAATGGTCGAATATGTTTAGTTATGGAGAAGATAATGTAGTGGACTTCACAAAACTAAATGGTATCATTGGAATGTTTGCACCAAACGCAAGTGGTAAATCAGCATTATTAGATTCACTTTCATTCTGTTTGTTTGATACATCGGCAAGAGCATTTAAGGCCGATAGGGTTATCAATAATAAAAAAGGTAGTTTTAGTTGTAAGGTAAATTTTGAAATAAACGAAACAGATTATTTTATTGAAAGAAAAGGTAAACGATTAAGTAATGGACACGTCAAAGTTAATGTAGAGTTTTGGATGTTAGATGATGCAGGTGATATTGTTTCTTTAAATGGTGATCAACGAAGAACTACAAACTACGCTATAAAAAAGGTTATTGGTTCTTATGAAGATTTTGTTTTAACTGCACTTTCTCTACAAAACAATTCTACGGTATTCATAGACAAGACTCAAAAGGAAAGAAAAGATTTATTGGCTCAGTTTATGGGTATGGGAATCTTTGATAGACTTTATACAAGTGCTAATGATAATATATCTGATATAACTGCTTTATTGAGAGACTTTAACAAGACAGATTATGATGTTGATTTAGCTGATATTGATAAAAGTGATACTCAATATAAGGAAGTACAAGTAGATTTAAGAAGTCAAAAGAAAAGTCTTACCGATAGGAAGAAAGAATTGACAACTCAGACATTTAAATTAACCAAGAAGTTAAGGCCTGTTGATGAATCAGTTACTAATATCAAGAAGTTAGAAAATGATAGGTTAGAATCTGAAAATTCTCTTGATTCAATAGATACAAGATTAGGTTCACTCGAATCCACAAAGGAAGAAAATAAAACTAAACTTACAGAATTTAAAAATAGAATACAAACTTATACCGAATCAAATATAAATCAACTATACACCGACCTTTCTGAATTAGAAGTTCAACAAACGGAAAGTCAAATTGAGATTGATAAGTTAAAAATAGAAGTTCGTTCTAAATTAGATAAAATTGATAAGTTAGGTAATTTAGAATGGGATGAGGATTGTGATTTTTGTATGAGTAATCCATTTACATTAGATGCCATAGATACAAAAGAAAAACTAAACGAAGATAAAGTATTGGCTGGTCAATTTGTTAGTTCGTTAGATTCAATTGTAAATAAGATTGATGAACTTGGTAATGTAAAAAATGATAAATTAGATTATGACAACACCATAGAAAAATTGAAGAATGTTGAAATTAATCAAAACAAATTAGAATCAGAAGAAGTGTTATTAACCGAGAGAAAAAAACATACCCTTTCTCAGATAGCAATTCAAGAAGATAAGATTGAAAAGTATCATGAGAGTAAGAATGACATCGTTTACAATAAACAAATAGAAGAAGAAATAGAAAGTCTTAAAAATTCTATTGATGATTTAGATTATCAAGTCGATACAATAGATAAGAAGATACAAACTATTCATGGTGAGATACAGATTAACGCTACCAAAAAGAAAACTATTATGGAAACAATGAAACGTGTTCAAGATTTAGAAACAGAACACGAAGCTTACAAGTATTATCTTGACTCTATTAAACGAGATGGTATTCCCTACGAGTTAATAGAAAAGGCCTTACCTACAATTGAGGGTGAGGTTAATGATATATTGGCTCAAATGGTAGACTTTGGTATTGTGTTAGAAATGGATGGTAAGAATATCAATACATATCTAGCCTATGATGATGACAACGTGTGGCCTTTAGAATTATCAAGTGGTATGGAACGATTCATATCAAGTCTTGCAATGAGAGTTGGTTTGATTAATGTTTGTAATTTACCACGGGCTAACTTTTTAGCCATTGATGAAGGTTTTGGAAACATGGATTCTGATAATCTTAACTCTATTTATATGCTGTTTCAATATTTAAAATCTCAATTCCAATTTGCATTTGTAGTATCTCATATAGAATCTATGAGAGATACCGTGGATTCACTTCTTGAAATATCAAAAATTGATGGATTTAGTAATGTGGACTTTAATTAGAATATAAAACATTTTTTGGGGCGGGACGACCTTCTCGTTCTCGTTTTAAATTTAAAATATATTGATTGATAAGGGCGGACATAGTAGTATGTTCGTCCTTTGAGTGCAATCGAAACCAACCGATTAAATCTTTATCTATCGTAAAAGATACTTTTTCTTTTTTCATACTGATATTCTCCATATTTTATACCGACAATAAATATTAAGAATTTTTGCATTTGATATTTATAAATGAATAAATCTATTCGGAGAACAAATGGCAATACTTAGAAGATATAACAAATATCAAGGATTAAAGGATATCGATGTCCTTATTGAAGATGATGCGCCAATCTCACAATATTTTAATGTTGCAGAAGTTCCAGATATTATCTCACAAGGTCGTAGTTCATTTTTAGTTGGTGGTTCATCATTATTAAAAAATGGTGTAGAGTTAAAATTTGAATTAATAAATGATGCTACTGGTAAAACTATTTATTTAGAACCAGTTTCAAATTATCTTGAAGGTGATGCCCGTAGAATATCAGTTGAAATATATGATGACGCCGAAACCTTTGGTGATGCCACTTTATATTGTCTTGGTGAATTAAACCCAAATGAAGTAGATGTACCAGCCGAATGGAGAGATATTTATAATGTTCGTTGGTATCGAAAAATTTATATTAGTGGTGCGGGTACAAATTCAGAACCAATATATTTTTATAATCAACCATCCATGTGGGTTGGAGAAATAGTAAAAGGTTTTGTAGAAACATCGTTTCCGACTGGTTCAGTACAGCAAACTGGAGAAGTTAGTGGAGAACCATTACCAGGAACAGAAGGTACAAATCCATCAACTGAAGAAGTAAGTAGTATAAAGGTTTTACAAAAGGGATTTAAATCTAAAGTATTTGGTGGTGGTGGAAAAAATGCTGGTGTTAGTCGTAGAGGTAGAAAGGCAAGACGAGCCTCTCCTGAAGTTGATAAATTTAGTTTCTCCATTGAAGATGAAACATCAAAGTCTGATGTAAGACACGTTGGTGCAACATTTAAAGTAAACAATCCCCAACCTGCAGAGTCATTTGAATTAGAATCATATCATGAAGTTCCAACTATATATGAAACGGATATTGTAGATGTAAAAACTGATAAACAATTAGTTCCTGCAAAAGAATTTGTTATAACGGATACAAGATTTCCTGAAGATGATGAAAGACGAAAGGTAATAGTTCCTTTAGCAAAGTCGCCATATACGATGTCGTTTCAACCAGCACCTACTCATTCAGTAAGTACGGTTAATTTCCGTTCTTTTGCAGATGTAAGAATATCTAAAATGAGAACATTTAGTGGTGATGTTCATAGAGTAAAATTATATGCAAAAAACAAAGATGCGTTTGGTGATTTTGAATTAATAGCAGACACTCCAATAGAAAGTCCTGAAATATTATTTGATGTATTTAGTTCGGCTGGTTCAAAAAGAATTGGTTATTTTAATGACCAAAGTACACTTGATGATTATTGGAGTAGTGCATCAAATACTACTGCATCTTTAAATTCTACATATGTTCTTGATTCTGTTCATATATCTGGTTCAAATAGTCAACCTAATGAATTATTAAAATTTCAAATTACAGGATCAAGACCGATAGAATTTTATAAAGGTATTGATTATTCAATTAGGGCAAGAATAATTGGAGAGGCAGGTCCTAAATCTTTTACCGATGGAGAAGCATTAACTTCATTTGGTGAACTTGGTATTTTCTTATCGGGTTCATCTTTTGAAACTAATCACAATTTTGGTAATGAATATGGATTTCAATTAACACCACCCGGAGAAAGCACTCCTGGTTCATTAACCATTGAATCAGTAGATGGTCCTGGTTTAAAAGATTTTGGAATAGTAGAGGAAGTTTTTACACCACTTCGTAATGGTGAAGATAATGTTTTACAATTTGGTATTCCAGCTGGTAATTTTTATATATCTGATATTTCTATAACACCAGTAGCAGATACAGGATTTTCACCTGATTGGATTAAAATAGTAGCTCCTGTTCCACCATTTTCACAAGAAAGGCCTGATGATTATGAATTTATGGCAGAGTTTTATGATGTAAATAATAATGTAGCCGATACCGTAACTCATGTTAGTGCATCTACTTTTGTGGGGGCAAATAATTACATAGTTGGTTCTGATAATGTATTAAGTGGTTCTATGTTTATTGGAAGTGCAATTGGTAGTGGTATAGAAATGGCTGGAGTTAGTTCAGGATTTATTCGTAGTATAGGATACAAAGGATTTACAAGTGCGTCCGCATACCCAACTCAAGGTCCTGGATTCTTAATGTATAGTGGTTCTGTATTAACTGATGTAACAGATGATTATAGTAATGGTGGAATTGGATTAGAATTAGTAGGTCATAGTGGTAGTTATCTTAGATTTCGAACTAATCCAAGTGAACTTGATATAAGAACCGATGCATTCTTTATAGGACAAGAACCACTTCAATATATTAGTGGTTCGGAAGGTAATATAGAAATTAGTTCTTCATTATTTCATCTCGATCCTAAAAATGAACGATTAGTAATTGGTGCAGATGCTACAATTAATGCTGATTTAACAGTAAATAATATACGAACACCTGCACAAATAGGTGGAGCTCCATCTACATTTGCAAATGCATCTGCTTCTATAACTTCACAAGGTAATGTGGTATTTAGGTCGGGTTCTATTGCAAATTGGAAAATATTTGGTAGTAAACTATCAGGTTCAAACGCCACATTAGATGCCGATGGGGCAGCATTATATATGTCTGATAAAGGACCTAATACTGATAATTCCGCGACATTTGATATTCAAAGGGATGAGTATTATATTGACTTTACACCTGCAGACCAAGGTAACGACAGAAATTATTATGTTAAGTTTGGTCCTAATTTTGCAGTAGATAGTGATGGAGTTTTAATTGCTAGTGGGGCAGTATTTGAAGGGCAAATAACTGCTTCTACTGGATTAATTGGTGGAGCAAGTATAGAAAGTGCATCTTTAGCCTATTCACCATTTTGGAGAATATCCTCATCAGCAGACCAAACTGATCCTACATCGTTTATTTCATCAAGTGAATTTAAAGTATCGGCTGGTGGATTAGTTACGGGTTCTGCCATCTTATTAGGTGATAAAGGTGGTGGAAATTATTTACAATTCATAGATGATACTTTGACGGTTGAAGGTAATATTACGGTTAATAGTATTAAGACACCTGCTACAATCGGTGGAGTTGCATCAACTACTCTAAATTCATCAGCTAGTATAGAATCTGATGGATTTGCCTCATTTAAATCTGCTTCCATAGGTGGATTTCATGTTTCTTCGGATACCATAAACGATACAAATGATAGATTGATATTAAAATCAAGTGGTCAGATAACTGGTTCAAAAGTATTATTTAGTGGTGGTAATATTGGTGGATGGACTATTAATGAAACGAATATAACAAGTCCAGGAGCTGGAATTAGACTTAATGCAAATGGAGATAATTCAGAAATATCCATAAACTCTCATACCTTCGCAAATGAAGGAATACAATTAGGATTCAATGGTGGAAGTCCAAGATTTTACGCTGGTGATGGGGCCCAAAACTTTTTAAGATATGATTCGAGTAATGGTGTATCAATTAAGACAACTTTATTTGAATTAGATACACCTACA